>FSXA01001307.1_pt1 | contig 96496 bp, 58 predicted proteins | sample 1638081 | NCBI WGS metagenome assembly FSXA01 (sample SAMEA3914788, study PRJEB12502) | metagenome | biome: forest; material: soil | place: Canada | collected 2011-07-03 | depth 0.1 m
ACAGCGGTAAACGGCGTCCTCGTAACGTTACTCGGCTCATAACTGTTGGATGATGAATCCCAACAAATAGTTGAATGAACTAATGACTCACCACACTAGTGCCAATTGTGTACGCTGCAATGCGTGGCACTGCGGTCACGCTTCGATGGCAATGACGGCCCGATACGCCCACATGGACCAGAGCACCATGCGGGGTGCAATGGCCGTACTGAACCGCAAGAAGTGATCCCCAGACGCACGAAGGGCCTCCAGCGCATCGCCGGAAGCCCTTCAAATGCCTTTCAAAGGCATTCGCTGTCTCAGATACTTTGTACGGTCCTCGTGTCAGTTACCCATGGAGAAACTTCCGTCGCGCTGCACCTGCTAAGCCGAGGATGCCGGTACCGAGCAGCAGAAGGCTGCTGGGCTCTGGCGTTTGTGCAGACACTATGGACGCCGACCAATCGGCCTGATCGTAAGCGTGGGCGGCACCTGAGCCGCCATAGCCTTTCGTTGACTCTGCAAGAGTTCCGAAAAGTTCCGACGTCAGATCTCCGGCGCCAAAGGTGAACGCATTAGAGCCATCCACCGCATACAGATTCATATACGAGCCGTTCAGGCTCACTGCAGCCGTGTCCTCGAACCCAAGGAGGTGGTCGTCTTCGCTGATGATGGTGGTAGGGTCCGCAACCGCAGTTCCGTTTACGAATAACGAACTCACTGAGGTCACGTCGAAGGTATTGCCGTTGGACAACAGCGTGCCATCGAGCGCGCCCGAGAGGACCTTTCCCGTGGACAGGGTGTAGCTGAAGTCTAACGTGGACGCGTGGGCACGGGGAACGGTCGCAAAGGTTGCCAGTCCCACTACGATAGCTGCTGCCATTGTCTTACCGATAAAACAAAGCTTACTGCTCATCAAATGAGTCTCCAGATTCAGGAATGGTGTAGGCATGGATATGCTGATTCGGCCTTAACCATGCACTTGGATGACCAAACTGAAGCGAGGCCAATACTGCACAATTCTGTAGCACACTGGATTACTAGGGAAAGCGATTGCCCTCAAAGTGGAATTCTTTTGCCATTTCCCAATCCACAGCACTTTCGCCTCTCCTTCACCCGTGAACGGTGAGCGAGCATCAACGGCAAGGATTAGGCTGACGGGGGAGATTGGGTGCAACTGCGGGAACACGCTCCCTCCACTTGGCCCAACGAAAGACCAAGGGAGCGTTATTGCAGTCACTGCGCTCCGCAGCAGTCCAAACGGGTGTACATGAGTTTTCATGAATGCTAAAGGGGCTGCCATACCTGCGATATGCAGGTTGTCACGATAGCTCCTGATGCGATGAGTTCATACAAGCCGATGGCCGACGCGAGGAAGGACTTGCCATTACCCTTGGCTATTCCACGTATGCGAACTTGAAGCGGTGATATCCGGTCTCAGCCCAACGCCAGCCATAGAAGATGTACAGCGTTGCAACTTGCCAATTGGCCAGTGTGACCCGCTGCTCGGCCCATTCACCTTGGGGTGATGACAGAACTTCTCGATGAACTCGACTATGTGTCGTCCCGTGGCAGGGTTGAAACTCAGATTGCGGCTATGACCATCAGCTTGGATGTGACGCTCTTCCCGGTTAGGACATCATCGATGTATTCCTTAGCTCGGGCTTGGATCGTCACTAGAACTTGTTCGATGACACGGACAGCCGCAGCTGTGGGGGGAAGCTTTGCGATCTCGCGAGCTGCGGATTGGGCGGCGTCACGGAACGTGGGTTGGGTAAGGACCGTCCGAATTGCTGTGCCGAGGCGTGCAGCGTTGACCTCGGCGAGCAGCACAAGCGTTCCGGCTCCGAGGCGGGCAATCCGCATCGCGATCCCGGGCTGCTCGCAAGCTTTGAACAGCTACTTCGCCGTCCCATTAACGCTCGCCATGCCCTTCTCCTCGGCCAGATACTCCCGCGCATGAGCCATCTCCGGCATTCCCGCATCCCCCTCCTTCCACGCCTCGACAAACCTCCCATACTCCACCCGCGTCGTCGCCGCATCCCCCGCGCCTTCACTGCTCCGAGCCATCCCATACAGCGGGAACCCCGACTTCGGTCGCTCCTCCAGCGCCGACACATACGCCGCATGCGCCCCCGCATAGTCCCCCGCACGCATCAGCGCCACCCCCTCGGTCTCCCGCACCGGCCGTATATACGCTGGCGGCTCTCTGTATCCCAACTCCTTCTCCTCATGCGAAGCCTGGTCGAACAGCGCCTTCGCCTCCGTCAGCTTCTTCTGCTCTGCAAGAGCGGACGCCCGCAGCTCAAGCGACATGATCGACAAGTTCGACAGCAGCGGCGCCGCATTCGCATCCGGCATCACCACAGCCATAGCAGGAATCTTCGCTTCTTCCTTCGGCTTCTGCGGAGCGTCCTTCACCTTCTGCGACAACCTCCAGAGCTGCACATCCAGTCGCATCGAAGCCTCCTCACCCGCAGCCGCGTCCCCCCTCTCCACCGCCTGCATGCCTCCAGCGAACTCCTTCAACTGTCCCGCCAGAAAGTTCAGATTCTCCAGCCGAGCCTCCGGCTTCGCCCCCTCCAGCATCTTCAGCACACCCGCCCAGTCGCCCGTCCGCAGCGCAATCGGCAGCTTGGCATCCAGCCGCGCAATCCCGTCCCGCGACGAGCCGATATACAGGGTCGCTGCCAGTTCCCCACGCGCGCCGGTCAGCTTACCCGAAAGTGACGCCGCCTCCTGCAGCTTGCCTTCCTCCATCAGGTTCGCGATCCCATACATCAGGTTGTGGATATAGTTCCAATCGTTGTCCACCTCCACATGCTGCTCGCGCATATACTGCTCGTCAGTCGCCGTCGACTCCGCGAACCAGTGCTCCGCCTGTTTGTAGTCGCCCACCCTATAGAAGATGTGCCCCGGCATATGCACCATATGCCCCGAGGCCGGAGCCAGGCTGGCCAGCACCGTTGCCGCCTGCAGCGCCTTCTCCGGATGCGAACTCGGCTCCATCGCATGAATCCAGTAGTGGTTTGCCGCAGAGTCGTTCGGTGCCGTCTTTAGCACCTCCTCCAGCACCTCAATTCCTTCTTTCGTCCTCTTCTTCGGCTCACCCGCCTCATCGTACCCGTCACGTAGACTCCCAGCCAGAAAGATCTTCGCCTGCGGGTCCTGCGGATTCTCCTTCACCAGCCGTCGCCAGATCGCAATCTCTTTCTCATCGTCTGGCGTACCCTCCGGTCCTGCGTCCTTTCTAGCATCGTCCCCCGCCACAGCCGCCTCGATATATAGCCGCTCCAGCGCCCCCGCCTTATCCTTCAAGCGCACCGCGCTCGCCAGCGCCTGATCGGCGTATCCCTCCTCACTGCCGCCCCGAAACATCAACGCATCGTACAGCCCCCAGTAGCACATCGCACAGTTCGGATCCACCCGCACGCCCTGCTCAAACGCCTTCACCGACTCGTAATCCCAGAAGTCATGCAGCAGGTTCAGTCCTTGGTCGAACCACACCTGAGCCTCCCGCGTCCCCGTGATCGCAATATGGCTGTTCCCGATCCCCGTCATCTTCAGCGGCACCGGCATCTTCTCAGGCGAAGGAATCTCCTTCATCGCCCCCATGTCATGTCCAGCCATACTCATCTGCGCCGTCGCGCCGCCAACCAAGGCACTCGTCAAAAGTGCAGCCGTCAACATTCTCCAAAGCATCTTGAACTCTCCTCACCCCGGCACTCTGGGCACCAGAGTGAATCTATTAATAGGCTGTATAAGCGCTTGATTTACGCAATTCTTATCCTTCGGTCACCTGTGAGATCAGTTCCTCACACCCCATAGAAACGCCGGTTGATCCTCACCCGTCGCACCGCGCTTGACGATGCTTTGGGTGATGACCTAGATGGGATCGGAGCCATGGTTGAGCGTGACCGTATCGCCAACCTCGAGAAACACTACAGCTTCCCCCATCGTTGAACACCCTGAAAGTACCAATCTCAGAATGCTCTGGTTTCTATCACCTGAGCAAGAACGACCGCAAAATTTTCATTTCGAAAGCCTATCACTGCGGAGAGCAGCAATGAGGTTATTTCAGCCGCTCCCATGATGGCCTTGATGGCTGTGTCCCAGTCGGTTCCGCTCTCACCCCGGACGATGACGGACGATGACGGATGCTGGCAGTCCAATATCTTGTAAGCTGTTGAATTATTTGATACCTGTATCTTTTTGGCACGGTGGGGTCAGCGGGTTCGATCCGCTCGAGCCCCGACTGCTCAACAGGCCCGCTCAGGATATTGCCCCAGAAAGTCTAGAGTGATTCCACGCCTTGCCGTTTCAGTGCCTCTAGCTCCTCCGAAAGCGGATCGATCGCACGGTCAGGCCAGCTCGGATCAAAAATTCCGGCCATCCGGACGAACCCATTCCAGTCGTTGAGCATTGCAAGCGAAAGCTTGTGAAGCTCCTTCGCTCCGAGGGTTGGGTCTCCAGGTAAAAAGGTCGCCGACACCCGCCCCGGGCCAACCTCAAGGCATGAGGAAGGGAGCTCATCCGCGCGGTGAACACCTCCCGGGAAACCGTCCAAGCAGCCGGATCGGGACGCCCAGCCTGCGCAACGCGGCGCGAAGCCGGTTGTTCTCCTGCTCCGCCTGCTGCAGCGCCTTCCGTACCTTTTGGGAGCGCTCGGCTTCGTCCCTCTCCTGAGAGCTGAGTGCCTGGAGCCCTTACCCTGTCGATGCGTCATTCGCCCGCCTGTCGATTGGTCCGACGCGTTCCATCAGCCGGAGAGCTGCCCACTAGAGATGCGGTCATGGCTGACGGAACAACCGCAGATAAACCCAGGCACATATTCGAGGTAAAGCGGAGAGGTGGAGCGTCGGGCTGGGTATGCCATGCTCATTCAAAGTAGAAGCGTATGGCAGGAGCTAAAGTAGAGAAGATGCACGTGAACCAGTTTGCCCCCTATGACGAGCTCGCCGGAAATCTCTTGCTGGTTGGCCAAACCGCAGAAGATGGAGCTCACGACACTTCTCACCTCGAGCGGGTCTGGAGGAACGCGAAAGCGATCCAGGAGACCGAAGGCGGAGACCTCGAGCTCATCGCTGCTTCCGTTCTGCTTCACGATTGTGTTCAGGTGCCGAAGAACTCATCGCTGCGTAAGATGGCATCACGGCTGGCCGCGACTGAGGCGCGAACTCTTCTCGCAGCGCTCAACTGGGAGATTGATCGCATCCAGAAGGTGGCAGAAGCAATTGAGAGTCACAGCTACTCTGCCGGGATCACACCGAAGACGCTCGAAGGGCGGATCCTGCAGGATGCGGATCGACTCGATGCGATCGGCCTGACCGGGATCGCGCGTTGTTTCTATACGGCAGGCCGCATGGGCTCGGCCCTTTATGACTCACGCGACCCACGAGGGGAATCTCGCCCTCTGGACGATCTCAGATTCGCACTGGATCACTTTCCCAAAAAGTTACTGACGCTGGTCGACAGCTTCAATACGGCGGCGGGACAGCGGCTCGCACAGAACAGGCAGCGAGTCTTGCAAGATTTCTACGACGGCATGCTCGCAGAGGTCAGCTTCTAACCGACCCTCGTCGGAACTGCGCCAGGTGCAAAGCGAGCGCACTTCCGACGAGTCAATCCCTGGCAAAGCGACGGTCGCAAACTCCGTTCTCGTCAAGCGGACTGTGTGGTAGATTTCCTTTACCGTTGCACCCACCGTTCTGCAAGACCGGAGACAATCCCTATGGCTATTCACCATAGCTGGAGCCCCACTACCCTGCTCTTCCTGCTCGCCCTATCCCTGCATTTCGCGCAGGCGCAAGGCACCGTGCCCATTTTCGAGCACGCCGTCGGCCAAAAATCCTACACCCTTGTTGGCCGCGATCCGGCCCAAGACGGGACCACCACCATCCCGACAGTGTTGGTTCCAATCGCCCTCTCCTTCGAGGCGAAGAAGAGCGATGGCAAGCCGTTCGTTCTCGATGCTGCGTCGGACACTTCGAGCATCCTCGCCTCACCCATCTTCGCCAGCTTCTCCTTCACGCCGGGCAACGCCACCCAGTATGCGGACGCCATGCTCCGCGCGACCTTTCCCAACGCGAAAGGGTGGCATACGCTGCTGGGCAATCCAGTGGTAAAGCCGCTCACGATCACCGTCCCGATCGGCGACGGGTACATCCTCACCTCGAAGAAGAGCGGCCGCGCCTTCGCCGTGGTCAATCTGGAGTTTATCCAGAAAGAGCTGTCCCAGCAGCTTCCCAGGCAGGATGGAAAGCTGGTCATCGCCGTAACCCAAAACACCACCTACTACGTGGATGGCGATGCCACCGAATGCTGCACATGGGGCACCCACGGCGTCGACAGGTCCACCGGAAATTCCTTTGTCCTCGGCTCATTTCTCCATGCTGCGCCGTCCGTCGTCACCGACCGTGATGTGCAGCCGCTCACCCAGCAGTTAGCGGAGTTCCTCAACGATCCGCTGCATGACCAGCTCTTCCATGGCGCTCCCGGGGCCCAAACTCCCGGCAATCGGGTTCCGGCCTGGACCCACTTCGCCTCCTCCCCGGCCCCCGACCAGCGCTGTGGCGGGACCGGCATTGCCTCCGCATACTTCCTGCTCGAGCCCACCAACACCAACCCGCGAAACAACATTCCCGCCTCGCGGCCCTTCCTCGCCCACACCAGCGTAGCAACCTACCACCTGCAAAATGTCGCACTACTGCCCTGGTACACCGGATCCGCCGGGGAGCTCGGCACCACCTACGCCTTTCCCGACAGGCACGCGCTCAACGAACCCGCGGTGCCGTGCCCGGACTCCTCGAGCCCCGCCACAACCACCGATCCCACGGCCATCCCGTCGAAGGCCTCGTCCAACGGCCACGCGCTCATCGGCTATTGGGTCGGCCGCGATCGCGCGGGGGCAATCTTCCCGTTGGGCGCCGTCTCGCCGCAGTGGGACTTCATCCTGGTCGCCTTCGCCACGCCTGTCAAAGGAGCTGCGGAAGGGACCATGCAGTTCCACCCGCCCATTGGCATTGACCCCGAACAGTTCAAAGCCGATGTAGCCTACCTGAAGAGTCAGGGAAAGAAGGTCATGATCTCGCTCGGTGGTGGCGGTGTGGACTTCACGCTTGACGACCCGAACGGCATTTCGAACTTTGTATCCTCCGTGACCGATATCGTCCGCCAGTACGGATTCGATGGCGTCGACATCGACTTTGAAAACCCGTCGCTCGCGCTCACTCCCGGGGACACCGACTTCAAACATCCGACCACACCATCCCTCGTGCATCTCATCACCGCCCTGCGTCAGTTGCATGACCGCTTCGGCCCAGGTTTCATGCTCAGTCTGGTACCCGAAGGAACCCAGGTCCCCTCCGGCTACCCCAGCTACGGTGGCCAGTTCGGTTCATACCTAGCGCTCAGTTACGCCATCCGCGATATCCTGACCTTTATCGACGCGCAGGACTACAACACACCGCCCCTCGAGGGTCTCGATGGAGAAATTTATCAGCCGGGCACGGTCGACTATCACGCCGCCATGACCGAACTCCTCCTGCATGGTTTCCCCGTCGGCGGCGACCCGAAGCAGTTCTATCCGCCCATGCCAGCAAATAAAGTAGCCGTGGGCTTTCTCACCGACGCCACCAACCCCGGCATCGTGGAGCAGGCGATGCGGTACATTATCACCGGCAAGGCTCCTGCCGGGTCTACCTACAAGCTCCGTCAAGCCAAGGGATATCCTGGCATGATCGGGGCGATGTTCTGGACCATCGACCGCGACCGAATCGACGGCTACAACTACTCGAACGCCGTCGGCCCGCAACTCCACAATTCCCTAGTCACCCGATAAGGTGTCTCCTACGGCCTGATGCCGGATCCGCGGCCACCAACGCGACCGCCCCCCGATGCAGACAAGCTTGCGGGTCTCGCCGAGCTTTGGGCTCAAGCCAAGTTCGGCTTTGCTAACTTCTGGCACGCAAGGTCGACTGAGAGAGAAGGGGCAAGGTCCGAGGTGAAGTCTCTTCTGTTTACTTCTCTCGAATGCTTTTGGCCAATCTGTGGCCAGTTTTTGCCATGCTGTTATGTCTCCAATAAACCCGGCGACAATGACTAGCCCACGCGCCTCTGACCCGGTTTCATCCAAGTATGCAGTCAATATCCGCCACCCACTTTGCTCATTTGCTGGTCTTAGCAGCCAGGTCCGCAGGAGCCGGACCACATTTAGCCCCATTTGCCTGCACTAACCAGCGGCAGCCCCAAAGCAACGGCTATGCTACTTTAAGGCTCTATACTGCTCCCCAGTCAGCTTCAAATACACCCCCGTCTGCCCCTTTCGATCCCAAGCTCAACCGCCTGCTTCGCGGCAAGGTCGTTCATGCCTCCCCCCGAATCAGCTCCTCTACCTTCTCAGGAGTCTGGAAGGTGGGGTGTCTTCAGATCCTCTTCCAGAAACTGGCAGTACCATCCGCCCATGGCATTCATAAAGGACATGTAGACACGCCTGGACGCCTGCCCTGACGCCGCCGCGCACCGGTCGCAATAGCGTTCCCCAAGTATCTGGGTTGGGTCTGGGGGCGGCAGGCTGACCTTGCAATTGCAGCAACTCCTTCCGGACAACCTCATCCGTGCCGCAGATGCTCGCTCACCGCCCATGGGCGAATAATGGGCGAAAGTATTGCAAATTGGGGAATGGGCAAAAAAATTCCACTTGGAGTGCAATCGTTTTCCCTCTTGACCGAAGTCGCTACAAATTGTGCAGCACTGGCCTAGCTTCAGTTCGGCTATCCAATTGCAATGCAAGGATTGATCACCATATCCCCAGCTTCACTTTTTGTACCGGAGACCGTTTCATGATCAGTAAAGCCCGTTTTGTCGGTAAGACAATGGCAGCAGCCATCCTGGTTGGACTCGTTACCTTCGCCACAGCGTCCAGTGCACACGCGTCCACACTTGACTTTAGCTACACCCTGGACACCGGAAAAGTCCTCTCTGGCGTACTCGATGGCACTTTGTTGTCCAACGGCAATACCTTCGACGTGACCTCGGTGAGTTCGTTGTTCGTCAACGGAACTGCGGTTTCGGATCCTACCACCATCTTCAGCACAGACTACGCCTATGAGGGCAGCAATGACGCGGCTGCAGTGAGCCTGAACGGTTCGTATATGAACCTGTATGCGGAGAACAGCTCCAATGCGTTCGCCTTTGCCGCCGGAGATCTGACGTCGAGCAATTTCGGGGCGAATCTTGAAGGGGCGACGCAAGGCTATGGCGGTACTGATTACCTCTCGGCAGACTACAACCAAGCCGACTGGTCGGCATCCATAGCAACAACTCCCGAGCCCAGCAGTCTTGTGCTGCTCGGTACCGGCATCCTCGGCTTAGCGGGTGCAGCGCGACGCAAGTTTCTCCAAGCGTAGCTGGTCTGACGACCGTACAAAGTACCTGAGACAGTGAATGGCTTTGAAAGGCATGAAGGGCTTCCGGCGATGAGCTGGAGGCTCTACGCCTTTTCGTGGCCTTCCCCGTGCATAACGTCCAGTGAACGCAAGGACACAACGAGTCTCAATCTCTCGCCAGTGACGCCCGCCAAAGGAGGCCTGGGACAATGAGAACTAAGACGCGGTTTGAGCTGGGACGTACCGTGACGACTCCAACCGCCGAGTCCGGCGTCCTCAACGACAGCGACCAGCGAGCCAACGAGAGTGTTGTCAAGCACTGCGACCGTCCATCAAGCGCTTATCACCTAACGACCGGCCGGAAAATTTACGTCATCAGTGAATTTGTGCTTTCCGACTACTACTGAGTCCCAATTCGCCGCTTTACGCCGCCGCCCCGTAGATACCTAACCGCAGTGCAAAGGAGACCCGCCACGAGCGGCAATCTCTTCACGATTCTCAGCATGACACTCTTCCTTGGCAGTATCGCTTACTCCGTGTACCGCGGCGGTATGCGCCCGAGCACGGACTACTACGACAAGAGCATGCCCGATCAGACCGACGCGAAGCTAAACGGCCCCGCCACCGGACCGTAACGCTTCTGGCCATGAGCTGGTGGCCCTTCGTGCTTCAAGGCGGCGGAATCGGCTTCCCTTTTCACTAATGTCCGGTCTGGTGGCACCTGTAGTGGGACTTTGCATTCACAGAAAGTGCCACTCAATGCAAGAACCTGCGCTCTCACCGATTACCTAAATCATTCATTAAAAAGCATTTTCAACTTTTTGCGTCGTCCTGCAGACGATTGGCGGAAGTTGCGCCACCCGATCACCTTTTCCTGAATGCCGGCCCGCTCCAGTGCCGGCCGGATGGCCTTCTTCAAAACATGTCGGGCGTCAGTGGGTTTGGCGCCGTTCCGTCTCACAGAGCGAAAGATAAAGCCGTCGCCGGATTTCGAGGACTCCTCTCTCCACTCGGCAAGGTGACGAACCAAAAGAGGGATGAAGCGGGACGGGCTTGCAACTCGCCTCCGTCTTCGTATCTCGTCAACGTGGTTTCGGGCGCAGGAAGGGCGGACGTTGATCTGCATAAGATCCAGGTCAATGTCCCGCTAAGTGAGTGCGACCAGTTGCACCCGACGAAGCCCGGTGCTGCTCGCCAGCATTGCCATCGCGTGCGACAGCTCTAACTGATTAATATTGCAAAGGTTAACTCAGAAATGCTCAGCTTGCATCGTGTGCGGCAGAATGCGTCCAGAGACTCCCCAGGCAGCGCCGGGCGGTTGAGAACTCACCTGCGCGTTGTCTGGGGAGCTGATTGGAATTTCTCAAAATGCGCTTTTGCCAAATCAGGTTGCTTCAACTTCAGATACAGACTTGCCAGTAGAAAATGAACTTGGGCATCGCTGGTGCCGAACACCGGCAGAGTCAGGGCTAGTTCTCCTTCCATTGCAGCATCTTTGAAATCTCCCTCGTGGTTCAATCCCTTGGCCAATTCATAGTGCGCATCGCGGGACTCGGCATCTCCCTCAATGGCCCGTCGATCTTTTTCGATGCTGTCTTCATACTTGCCCATCGCAAACAAGAATCTCCCATAGGCAACCAGAATCGATGCGCTTTGCGACGATTTCTCCGGTGAGAGATTCTCAGCCTGCTGGTAGAGTTCCAACGCTTTGGGCGCATCTCCCAGCGCTTCCTGCGTCATAGCAAGATAGAACACGGGCAGGGGACTTTTGGGAGAGAGCGTTTGGGCTGTCTGAAGCGGTGAGATCGCCAATTTGAAATCGTTTTGCATGTAGTAAAACAACCCGAGAAAAAATTGCGCCTCTTCGGATGTTGGATCGGCCGTAATGGCCGTGATAAGACAGCTCTTGGCAACATCCGGACGATGCGCAAAGAGGGCCATCCGGGCCTTGAGTACCAGGGCTGGAACCATGTACGGGCTCTCATGCAGCGCTGTATTGACTTCGCTCACAGCCTCGGAAAATTTCCGCTGGGCAAAATCCTGTTTCGCGTTCTCGTAATGTTGCGCTGGTCCGACGGCGAACTGGAGCGCGAGAAGCCAGATCATAGAAGCTTGCCCCCGGGCGCCAGAGAGTAGTACTTGCCAGCGCGCACATGTTCGAAGCGGTCCGTCCGCCCGATGGCCGTGGGCCATTGAACCTGAATCCAGTCCGCATATTCATTCGGCCCCAGGCCCAACACGTCGCGTGGATCACAAGAAGAAAGATAGCTTCCGCCACCTCGCTTGAAAATGCCGTGCTCAAGCCCGTTGGCCGACCAAGTGATCTTGGCGCCAACCGCAAGTCCGGCAAGATTCAGACCGATCCAATGATTTGCGTTGCGAACAATATTATGAAGGATCAGGGGAGCGTCGCCACTGATTCCGACGACCACATCGACACGCCCGTCATTATCGAGATCGCCAACGGCGAGTCCGCGGGCGGGATACGACTGTTTAAAGGCTGGACCACCCGCGGCACTGACGTTATCAAACCCATTACCGTTGTTGTGAAAGAGTTGGAGCGGCTGCCGATACTGCAGGCTGTTGGAGATCGATTCGATCAGATCGTCCGGGTACCCATTGGCCAAAATCAGATCCGCCCGTCCATCCAGATCGAAATCGACAAAGCGGCATCCCCAACCTGAGTTCATCATCGTTGCGTTGCCGATTCCCGTCGGTCCCGCTACATCCAGAAAGGTACCGTCTCCGGCATTGTGGTACACAGCAAAGCGTTCGCGGCTGATGTTGGCGACAAAGAGATCTTGCCGCCCATCCCCATCGAAGTCGAATGCATCGGCTCCCATGCCAGAACGAGCCGCGCCATCCGCGCTATACGCCACTCCAGCCCGGAACCCAATCTCTTCAAACTTGCCGCCTCCCTTGTTCAGATACAGGAAGTTGGCAACCGAATCATTAGCGACAAACAGGTCTAGCAGACCATCGTTGTTGATGTCGGTCGCGACAACGCCAAAGGCCTTCCCATAATACTGCCCAATCCCTGAAGAGGCGCTCACGTCGGTAAAGGTTCCGTTGCCGTTGTTCTTATAGAGACGGCTCGGCCATGGTTCGAATGTCTTGGGGTAGCAATAATGGCGAACCCCATTTGCGCTGCAATCATGTTCAAGCGACTTGTTGTATTTCGCGAAGTGGCAGACAAAGAGATCGAGAAGGCCATTGTTGTCGTAATCGAACCACACCGCGCTCGTGAACAGACCCGGCTCACCCAAGCCCGCAGCTTTGGTCACATCCGTAAACGTTCCGTCATGGTTGTTGTGATAGAGAATCATCCGCCCATACGTTGTTACTAGAAGATCGGTCCATCCGTCTCCGTCGTAGTCGGCGGCCGCAACTCCGATGCCGAAATCTCTTCCCGCCACGCCTGCCTTTTCCGTCACATTGCTAAAGGTGCCGTCCCGGTTGTTGTGGTACAAAGCATTGCGCAGCGGCTTAGCGGGCTGAAAGAAATCCGCCGGACCGCTATTTGCAAAATACAGATCCATCCAACCGTCGTTGTCGTAGTCGAATATAGCAACTCCCGGGCCCATGGATTCGGGCAGGTAGCGGAGTGTCGAAAGTGCATTATCGTGCTTCCAGGTGATTCCCGTTTTCTGGGCCGTCCATGTCTCAAAATATTGCTCAGGAGTCTTCTCGGAATCTGGCTCGGCATTCTGGGAGAAGTTCCGCAATAGCGGCAATGCTCGGGAGTTCAAGGTTCCTGCGCTTAGAGCTGCCAAGCCGGTTACAAAGTCACGTCGCGTAGTTACCAACCTCGTTCCTCCAAAAGATACAGCCCTCACACCGGGAGTCGTCCGCGCTCTGTTTGCCGCCTGCAAAGAATACGTCGTTGCAAGTTAGCAGGCCAGATGAATTCATCTGGCCTGCTCGCTATGAATTTCAACTGAATTGGTGCTTAGAACTGGATTCTCGCGACAATCTCGCCACTTCTCGGGGCAAAGACTCCGCCTGCGCCCGTGATGCCATCTCCGAAGAAACCGAAACCGTTGACAATGCTTCCGTCGCTCCCGTATTGCGGAGTGGCGAAAGGATTGCTCGAGTTCAGGCCGGTACCTCCACCGAGAGTCTGGCCAGGATATGCCCAGCGGTTAAAGACATTGAAGAAATCCGCGCGTAGCGAGAATTTGACGCCCTCCTTAATCATGAAGCCCTTGCCAATGCCCAACTGTTCGCTGGGATATCTCGGGCCGCGGAAATCGCTGTAGTATGGCTTGGAAGTGGAGTAGCTCCCGAGAGCGGGATTTGCCCACGCCGCAGGGTTGAGAAAGAAGGTGGTGCGTGGGTTAACATTGTGTTGATTGAGACTATGCAAGTAGAGCGGCTGTCCGGGAACGCGATTCGCCCAAACTCCATCCGCAAAAGTCACCGAAGCCAGGGTGCTCGTTGAATTCGGTGTTTGCATCAGATAGCCGCTCTGGTAATGGAAGATGCCGTCGGTTGTCCAGCCCGAGAGCAATGCACGCTTCCAGCCGCTTTGCGTAAAGCTGAATGTCGGCACCTCATAATTGAAGTAGAAGTTGAGCATCTGCGGCAAGTCGATGGCCAAATAGGATTTCTGGCTCTTGGGCGGCCGGGTAGGATCCTGTATCGGTATCGCCGTAGTGTACGTCCCAGTGCTGGAAACTGTTCCCAGATCCTTCGACCAGGTGTACCCGAGGCCGCCCGACAGTCCATTGCCGAGCCGCTTGGTCACCTTGACTTGCAGCGCGTCGTACCAGGTATTGCCATCGCGTTCGTATTGGTCAGTCACGCTGCTGAATTGCGGGAACGGCCGCAATGCCTGAGCCAACGTCGCTCCGGATGGGAATGTGGAGTATGGCTTCACGAAGCCTCTCGCCGCCACGCTGGGAGAGGAGATCGGCTGCGTGAGCAGGTTGAAGTCACTCGGGTTGGTGACGTCCAAACCGTGTTGTGCAATGGCCGATGGAGGGAGTTGGTTGTATCCCCTCAGCCCGTCGGATTCGAGCCAAACACCACGGTTGTCAATGAAAGATGCCTCAACCGACAGATCCTTGAGGATCTGTCGCTCAAAGCCAATGCTCGATTGCACAAAACGTCCCGGACGACCGTTGTTTGCAACCGTGAACGGTGGGGGCGAGTTGAGTTGGCCCACATTCGGGTAGGCGCCAGGGTCGAAGTTAGTGGCCGTCAGAGCCGCCGCGGAGTACGGTATACCGTTGGAAAACTGGCCGGCGGCAATGCCATACGAAGGACTGTTAAGGGTCACGGTGTTGAAGCCAAATCCCTGGTTGCTATAGTTGATTTCATTCATGAAGAGTTGCTGGCCGGAGTAGAATCCGGACGCCACGTGGAGCACCGTCTTCGGATCCAGTTGATACATAATGCCGAGGCGAGGCTGAATCATCCAAGGATAGAACTTCTCGAAGCTGCAGTTGCAGCGACCGGCCCCATACCCCTCGTATTCGGTTCCACCCAACAGGCCGCCAGCCGACGGATTCACGACGGTCGGGCTAAATTGGGTCTCCCGGTTTTTCTGTTCGTGTTGCATCTGTTCGAAATCCCAACGCAGTCCGTAGTTCAACGTGATTCTGTGCGTGAGCTTCCAGGTGTCCTGCGCATAAAACCCGGACTCTTTGCGGTGAAACCATTGAATGTTATCGTTCCCTATACTTGCACTATCCAACTGGCCAAGAGCGAAGCTCGCAAAACCGTCGCCGATGTTAGCTCCATAAAGGTTTTGGCCTGCCGCGGACGGCAGAGACGTCTCATTGGGGCCGAAGCCGTAAGTTCCGGCTGATAGATCGTTGTGAGTGCCAAAGACCTGATGACGAAGATCGCCGCCAAACTTGAATAGATGCTGGCTGTGGACCCAGGTCACGGATCCTGTGGGATACCAGTTGTCGTCATAAAACGGAGCGTTGTTATTTCCCAACTGAGGAACGCTCTGACGGTTGGTGGTGAGTCCGTAGATGATCGGGAAGGTGTTCGCAGCGCCGCCAGGCATATTTGCCGCCGTGTTCAACCCAAGAGTCGACGCCTTGAAGTTTTGCGTGAAGGCATTCTGCGCGGCGCTGTGACGCGTAAAGTCGAATCCGCCGTGGAGCACAAGTTTCGGCGTGGCCGTATAGTCCGCATTGAGATACACCTGCGGGGCGGGGGTTGTGTTCCACCGGGTCTGGGCTGCCGTGCCGTTGATGCCGTCAGCCGCATTGTCCTTGTTGGATTGCTCGGCGATGAAATAACCCGAGATGTGCCATTGTTGGCCGATCGAGTGATCGATTTTGATACTCGTCAGGTACTGGTATTTGTTGTTCGGCTGCAGATTTGGGTAGTTGTTGGTCAGTTGGCTGGCAGTCGCCCCCGATGGAGTAGGAATGTAGGCAAGAACCTCCTGCGCCACCGGATCCCAGGTGCTGGGCGCGCCGATATAGTTGTTCGGGAACGGATCGCGGACCACTGCAGTCGAACCATTCTGACATGTTGCCATTCTGGTCGTCGCCGGGTTGTAAACTGCGCCATTGATCATCGGTCGGCCCAGACAATCCAGGACCGGGCTTCCATTGGAATCCAGAATGGGACCAAGCAACAGAGAACTCAGATCCCCATTGCGATAGGCTGCCGTGGGAACCGTAATAGTTCCTAGATTGAGCGTTTGTGCGTTGCGGTACTCCTCGTAAGCGAAGAAGAAGAAGGTCTTGTTATGGCCGTTGTAGAGGTGAGGAATCAGCACCGGTCCACCGAAAGAGCCGCCAAAATCAAGCTGCCGCTGCACGGGGTTAATCTTCTGACCGCTTGAAGTGTAGTTGAAGGGCTGACCGGCGTCCAGATCCTCATTCTCCAGGTAGTTGAAGGCCGTCCCGTGCCACTTGTTGGTGCCGGATTTCGAGGTGTAGTCGAAGATTCCGCCCGCTGACTGACCAAATTCCGCCGAATAGTTGTTCACTAGAAGGGTTTGCGAGGCGAGCGATTCGACCGAGGGCTGGTTTTCATCGGAGATGGCGCCCTTGACCGCCGAGGTGTCGTCCAGGCCGTCCATGAAGACACGGTACGTCGTTCCCGGCGAGCCGCTTATGTGGATATCATTCCAGCCGCCCGCGATGGTTCCCGGCGCCAACGCGGCAAAGCTCATCGGGTCGCGTACAGCTCCGATACCGGTGATGTTGAGCGGAAGCTCATTCATGTCTTTCGTGGAGACTTCGACGTTGTTTTGTGGGCTATCGGTTTGCAGGAGAGGAGCATCCCCCGTTACCGTAATCGTCGTGGTGCTTTCCCCAACACCCAGTTTCAGGTCTACATGTGCGGTCTCTCCCACCGAGACGGTAACCCCCCTGCGGACCAGCGTGGCGAAGCCGGGTGCGATGACCGTGACAGAATACTCGCCCGCGATCAACTCCGGGATCGTGTAGTCTCCCGCGCCCGTCGTGACGGTGGAGCTTTGCGTGCCCATTGCAGTATTGGTGACGGTTATCTTGGCTCCCCTGATTATGGAGCCGGTTGGATCGGTGACAATTCCTGACACACTGCCGCGATCGCTTTGCGCGAAGCACAACACGCTCGCGCACCATAGCACCATGAACATTAGGCTCAAATTGATGAACCTGAGCCAACTTTGTTTTTGCATAATTTTGCCCCTCTCGACCTCTCATGAAGTGAAGTAAAAGCTGGTGGGGATCGAATTCACGGTCAGAAATTAGTGCCTGCCCTGTCGTCGAATCGGACACAGAGTTGGGATTGGTAGTCAACGAGATACTTGCGATCGAGCAGAGTATGAAAATTGGACTTGATAGCTATGCAAAATTGTTTGGTCCGAAGCGTCATATCTTGCTCCCATTAAAAGAAGCATTCTGGTTTGAACATGTTTTTCTGATAATTAGAGAGCCGGGCTTTCACGACCGCGGATCACAATATTCCGCGCTCGGTAGCGATAGCAACGTTAAGGCAGCGCTCTAACGTCGTGCGTGGGTATTGATAAGATTGGACTTGTAGCAAGGCTTAGCGTTTTAACGGTAGGTACGTAGGAACGCCGGAGCAAATGTATGGTCCACCGCGTTTGGCAAACGAAAAGTGAAGTTGTGCGGGTTGGTGTATCTCGTTTGGCGGCTTAGGATCCGGATTCCGCCCCGACTGCGGAAATTCTGAAAGAGGTAGAACGCAATGCGGAGCAGCAACAGCAGGGGCGGTACGCTTGGTCATTGAGATCGGACCAAGCACGATACCATGCATCTAGCTACACGCCGGTATGAGGCTGTCGGCCCAACATTCGCTTGGTCGCTGCCGTGTTGGAGGCAAGATGGAACGAGGCTCTGCAGACAGTGGCAGATTCTGGAATTGCGCGAGCAAAGATGAGCAGTCCGACCAACCAGCGCAACTGCAGGACAAAGACAGGTCACGCAATCTGGTGCAGGACTTTGCCGCCGTCTGGAATCGACCGACCGCCGGCGTGCGTTTGAAGCAACGTATCGTTCGCATCTTGCTCTAAATCGGCACCGATGGAGAGCAAGAAACCAACAGATAGTCTTGCGGGTTAAGGTTGGAATACACGAAGATCAATTGCGTTCGCGATAGCGCGATGCCCCGCATCATTGGGATGAAGGTGGTCACCGCTGTCATAAGCCGGGAGATACCAGTTTGGATGCGTGGGGTCGTGCGTCGCGACGTCCTGATCGATCACCGCATCGCAGCCGCTCTTGCCACTGCGCAAAAAAGCATTGACCTGTTCCCTGGCAGTTTCTCCGGAGAGCGTCCAGTAATTGGCCCCCTCATACGGAGTCAGCGTAGAACAAAAGAACTGGATATGTTTTTCATGGGCTTGAACGATAAGCCGCTTAATGCCTGCGATCAACATATCGGCCTTAGGAGCGGGTGCCGTTGACCCCAGATCGTTGATGGGATCGTCGGAGAAGATCACCCAGCGAACACCTGGCTGCCCAAGCACGTCATGGTCAAATCGGGATAACGCGCTTGGGCCTACGCCATCGGTTAACAACCGATTCCCGCTGATCCCCTTGTTGAGCACCGCGATATTCAACCCATCGTCGGCCAGCCTCGCCGCGAGTAGTGATGGCCAGTTGCTGCGCGCGCCCGGCGTACTCCCGGCTCCTGCCGTAATCGAGGCACCCAGTGTGACCACGGCTCCACGAACGACATCCCCGTGAAGATCAACTGCGGGCATCAGGCTGGAAGCGAAGAGGCCGATTTCGACCTTCCCCAGCCGCTTCGCCGTCACTGCCTGCGTCCCACTCACGGGTGAAAAGTTTTTGCCGGCATTGGGATCTTCCCGTCGTTCCAAAAGATAGCTTGTGCCAGCTACGCCACGAAAGCGGATGACCGGGCTGCTGATATTGCTTACGACCTTCGCCATGCTATGGCCGGAGACCACATCGACAGCCTCGCCCGGCCAGGGGTTCCGAATCCAGATAGGCTGCGTCATGCCGGCCTCGATGACGGCGGTCGCAACTCGCCCATCGCGGACCTGAACATCGACGCGAGTCTTGCCACGCACATAAACACTTCCATCGATGTCCCAGCCGCGCGGGGTTGCTGGCGCCAGCCGAATTAATCCGTCGTAGTCCTGCACGAGTGCTTCCTGCAGCGCATCCGCCACCACCCCGACCTGCTCAACGTAGAACTCCCCAAACTGCTTGTCCCAGTTGGCGAGGCCGTTGATCGAGTTCTGCGAACTCTCGGTCACCTTGACCAGCATCGCTCCAACCTCGTCGCCCAAGCCCAGCCGCGCCGCCTGCACCGGGTCGAAGCTCCAGTCCGCAACTCCCTTATAGGGACGATACTCGTAGGTCCGCTTGGCCAGATCGAACAGCGGAGACTCGTCCCCGATCAGGTCGTAGGGCCACACCGGTTCGAGCCCAATATTCTCTGCATTATGTATGGTCGCTGCCGGACGATACGACTCAGCGATCACGGCATTGCCGTCCGCGCGGGAAGAAACAGGCAGTAGCGCACGCAATTGCTTTTCCGGCATGAGCGGAAATGGTGGGATATGGGGCAACGCAGCCTCAAGCTGGCGCGCGAGATCGCGATCTCTTCCAAGCAGCTTCGCCGCCTGAATAACCACCGGATAGAGTGCCTTTGCGGCAGCAATGTCGGTCGTAGGGTCGATCACATCCCACTGCGTCTCATGCGCGTTGGAAGGACTCGTGTGGAGCAGACCATCATCACCTGGCTTCTGATAGGCGAGAAGAAAGCGCGCCGAGGCCGCCATGACGGAATAGTTTTCCATGAGGAAATGCCGATCGCCCGTCGCCAGATACTGCCTCCAGATCCAGAGCGAGACCTCAGCGCCGGTCGAGAGCGTACGGGAGTTGTAGTATGGGTCGAAGTCCAAACCGCAGTCCCGTCCGATGTGGATCGGCGTGTTGCTCGACTCGTACTCGATGCCCTTGCCGTTGAAGCGCATCGTCTCCGAGATACAGGCTCCGGGTCTGCCCTGCATATGGGCTCTGGTCCAATCTTCCATCACAGGAAGGTTCTCACGATAGAGATTGAAGTAAGGTGCATTCAGATCTTCGACTCCAGCGCCCAGGTTCGCCGCCACCATCATCCGTAGATTCCAGTGCCAGAAAGCCGACGGCGCCCAACGATGCGCATCGCGCGACGAGGATTCCAGATCGGCAATGCCCGCCTGCGATCCTGGATACTCCTCGCCCTTCTCAGCTGCCGCAACAAAGAGATAGATGGCGCGTAGGTTCTCCATGTACTCGCCGGAGCCATCGGTAGAGGTGATCTTCATCAAGCCCGCACGCCGCCAATAACTGTGCCACCAGTCGCGATGCGCCTCCGCCGGTTCCTCGTACACAGCTCGCTGTGCCAGCGCATAAGCATCCTGCCCGCCAGCAAAATGGGGGGCGCCGGCGAGGATGCGGAAGTGACCATCGGCATAGGGCCTGAAGGAGACGATGACCGTAAGCGGATCGGCCACCGAGACCGAGACATCTCTCCCCGAAGCTGTGATTGCGGACAGCGAGCCGAAGTGCCGCCCCGACGACTCGGGTTCTTGGTCATCTACCCACTCCTGCGACAGCAGACCGACCGTCCCTTGCGCAAGCGCGTGCGGTGTACGGGGTGTCCAGAGCCGCAGCTTTACCGTCTGCTGCACCTCAGCATCCGCTCCCGTCACATCGATGACCAGCGTATCCGTGCCTGGTTGCACGTACACCGCCGCATGCATCCCACCACCCTGCTCCTGCACCTCACCGTTGTAGAGATCCAGTCGTCCTGCGAAATCCTTCGCCTGCGTCATGGCAGCAAGCCCTGGGATCACGACCTGTCCTGGGGAGAGCCGCTCCGGCAGAGTGTCGGCGCGATTCAATTGCGCCGTCAACCCATCCGCCGCCCACACGGAAACGCCCAAGCGGCCATTACCCAGCGGCAAAGCTTCTCCAGCCTCGAAGTTCGCTCGTCCCAGCACAATATCCGAACGACCGACCACGCCGGCTACATCAGCATGAAACCCACCGTCGCGCCATTCTGTTGCTGGACTCGAGACTTCGTGACCGGCTAACGGGCCTTGCGCGCAAGCGTGGTGCCACAGAGACAGAGAGAGAATTGCGGCAGCGACGTACTTCATACCAACCTCCAACTAACGAGCCAATCCCAGCAGGTCGAGCGACGTCTTCGTCTCAGGACGAAGCGGCGTTCAACCCGATCTGTACGTCGCGCTTTGATTCGTTCTGAATCTGCGCTGGGCCGGCGAATAGATTGCCCGAGATGACAGCCCTGTTCACCGCCTCGCCCAGCGAGATGTGCGGCTTCCGCTCAATAAACTCGCATCCCCGCACCAGCAGGCTACCGGAGGATGCCTGGATCGCAGCGTGCTCTCCCTCTTTGCTCCATTGCACGAAGGTGCAATCGCTGAAACCCACGGTTCCATCTCCCGCGATCTTTGCAATCTGTTGGCACGGGCCCCAAAAGGCGCTGTTGCTGATACGAAGCACGCCCCCGTTACTTGCGAGAACCTCGACCATCGTAGGATCTTCCCCGTGAAATGAGGTGAACTCTCCATTCACGATCAGAAGGCCAAACGCTGCACATTGCTCGACAAGGATGGCGCGGTTGCAGTCATCCGCACCGATGCCGACATAGTTCCCATTGCACCCTCCAGTCGAGGTCTCCACAAATTTGTAACCGATGTGGTAGCCGTAACAGAAAGTGTTGAGGACGTACTCCCAGTCCGCGCGGCCGAAGACAAATGCCTCTCCATGCTCCACCTGCCAACGGTACGCTTTGCTATTGGAGCTCCACCAGGGATTAAAGTGAACGTTCTCGATCCGGCCGATGTCGTAGATCGCGTCGACCCAGATGCCTTGCCGCAACGGCTGGCCGGTGACGTTGCGAATATTGTGGCGCTCATTACCACTCGCGTCGATACCGCGATATGGGTTGAGCAGTTCCACATCCTGCACCGCCGGATTCTTTCCGCGCATCGCAATCGTCCACGGATACGCTGCCGGTATGTCGTTCGCATCTTGCTCCGGGTAAAAGATACAAAGACCATTCACTGAACTGTTGCTGTTCAGCGTGAGGAACGGTATTCCTTCCTCCTTGCCTCGTCCATTCGTCACGAAGAGCGCGGTGCCATCCTCTCCGGGCGTCGCTTGCCCCTTCTCCCGTAGCCCCACATGCGATGGCACGCAAAGATAGGAGCCCCGAAGCGCCACGCCCTCCGGAACCTCCAGCGTGCCGCGAAAGAGATAACGTCCCGGCGGGGCATACACGGTGCCGCCTCCAGCCTTATACACAGAGTCGAGCGCTCGCTGAAATGCGGTCGTGTCATCGGTGCTTCCGTCACCGCGAGCACCAAAGCGCACGACACTCTCCATCTCTGGAAGCAGCGCCGAACCGCTGCGACTCTCCGATGTCTGCGCCATGCTCGACATACCCAGGATGTTCATCATTCCCCCGGTTGCGCCAAGAGAAAGCAGGCGGCGACGAGAGCTCATCTTCATGCTCGAATCGATCATTTTCAGTTCGCTCCAGAGGCTGAAACAGTAAGATTCACTATTGCCTGGGACATGGAAGGGGGCGCCTCGGCAACAGTGCTGCCCCATGTCTTGTTTGGTTTATCTCCCATTTCGAGTACAAGGCTGCCCCCCTCCGCAATCGCAGCGTGGGGAAACCAAGCTGTGTCGAGAGGTTTTCCGTTCAACTGCGCAGACTGGATGTACTTATTCTGCGCCGAAACGTGGTGGGCAGTGATTGTGAACTCTTTACCGTTGGCCATCCGAATCGAAGTCTTGTCGAAGATGGGGCTGCCGATCTCGTAGACCGGACTGCCTGGGCAGACGGGATAGATTCCCATCGCGCTCAGAACATACCAAGACGAGGTCTCGCCGCCGTCATCGTCTCCGGGAATACCGAGCGGCCCGGCGCCGTACCAAAGATCCATCAACATGCGCACGCGCTGCTGGGTCTTCCATGGCTGGCCGGAGAAATCGTAGAGATACGGGATATGAAAGCTGGGTTCATTGCCTTGCGCGTACAGACCAACTAGGCCGGTCGCGTCGGGAAACTGATCGAGGTAGCTGTACTTCGAGGTTCCATACTGCTCGACAAAAAGCTGGTCCAACTTGGCATTGAAATCGTCTCGTCCGCCCATTAGCTGCACCAAACCGGCGACGTCATGCTGCACATGGAAGGTATAGAGCCAGGAGTTGACCTCGGTGAAGTAGTCTCGACCGCCCTGGCCTCCGCCGAGCTTGGGATCGAAGGGTTCCACCCATTGCCCATCCTCGCTCCTCGGAGCCATGAACCCGCTCCTCGGATTGAACACGTTGCGATAGTTATGCGCCAACTTCATGAAGTAGACATAGTCGTCCTGCTTGCCGAGCGCCTTCGCCAGCTGGGCGACGCACCAGTCGTCATAGCTGCTCTCCAGTGTCACCGAGACCGCCTGACGCCGCTCTCCCGTGACCGCGGACACCGTCTCTGTCTGCCCCGCAGCCAGAGACGGGAAGAAGCCTTTGTCGAAGTACACATGGTCCAGGCTCGTCAACGGACCACGCTTCCAGGGCAGCATCGTCGCCTGGGTCGCGTTCTTGCGCAGCGCCTGGTACGCCTCTTCCACGTCGAAGTCGCGATAGCCTTTCATGTAAGCATCGAGCACGTAGGCGGCGGCGTGATGTCCGATCATCACCGCCTGCTCTCCCGCCGCCGAAGGAAAGGATGGCAGCCATCCGCTCTGCTCATACATGCGCAGGTACGAGCGGATCATATCCTCCTGCCGCGGCGCCTCGAGGAGCAGCTGCAGCGGATGAAGTGAGCGATAGGTATCCCACAGACCATCGTCCACATAGAAGTCATGCCCGTGGCTTTCGTGAACCTGATGGTCGTACCCGCTAAAGTACCTGCCATCCTCGGTGATGTCGGTCATGCGCCCCAGCGAGCGATAGAGAGCGGTGTAGAAGATGGTTCGCTGGCGCTCGCTGCCACCGTCGATCTCTACCGCTCCAAGCTGCTTGTCCCAGAGCTCCCGAGTCTGTTGCTTGATCTGCTCGAAGCTGCGCCCTGAGCTCTCCCGCTGCAGATTCTTCTTAGCCTGCTCCGCGCTGATGTAAGATAGCCCGATACGAACCTCGAGCTCTGCTCCGTCCGCACCCGACTGCTCCGCGACGAAGCCGATGTGATTGCCGGACTGGTTCTGGCTCCGGGACAGAGCATCTTTCTGCCACGTCTGGTAGCTGGCGAAGGGCTTTGAGAACTCCGCGTAGAAGTACTCCCGCGTCTCACCATCGTTCTCGGCCAACTTGGCGACCGTCCCGCCTACCCGCTCGCTGCCCTCTACCACAGAGTCTCCAACGACCTTCAGCTCTGCGCCGTCCTCCATTCCCAAGGCCAAGTGAGCGGCGGGACCGGCAGGCAGGCGGAAGCGGTAGTACGCCGTGGTCTGAGTTGCCGTAAATTCCGCGCGAATGCCCCAGCTCTCGAGATCCGCCGCATAGTAGTACGGCGTCGTAGTCTCGAAATCATGGTCGAAGGTGGAGGCGTAATCCCTCGCCTCCGTGCTGATCTTTCCCGTGGAAACCATCAGCATGGCCGGACCTGCGGGAAACCCATAGATCTTGTCGGCAAGATACCGGTCGCTAATCCCGGGCGACGTGACCGACGCGAGCCGTGCCATTCCATGCGGCGTCTGCACATAAGGCACAGTCGCGGTCAGCAGCTGACCGATACCACCGATGTTTGGCGAAACATAGTCAACCGGCTGCTTGGCGGCGGCACCGGCTGCAGCGCTGCCCGAAACGAGCAACAACAATAATGCAGACACCTTCACACTACGCGTCCCACTCTCTACTGGCATAGCTCTCCCTTCTTCGTTTCCATTGCGCACCCAAAGGTGCATTACTGCTTTATGAGAAGCCGGGTGGTCAAGACTGCCTCCGACGATCCGCCGACCCAGAGCGTGTAGTAGCCTGGCTCTACCGCCCAGGTCTTCTCCGCGTTCCAAATCGCAAGCTGATCCTGGCGCAGATGCATCGTGACCGTCCTGCTCTCATGCGCCTTCAAGTGAACCCGGGTAAAGCCTGCCAAAGAACGCGCGGGAGTCTCCACGCTGCCGACTTCCTGGCGCACGTAGAGCTGAGGCACCTCCGTGCCTTCGCGCTTGCCGCTGTTCGTCACCTGGAACGAGACGACGATGTCGGCCTTGCTGCCCGCGGCAGGAGTTTGAACAGAGATATCTCTGTAGGTGAAGGCCGTATAACTCAGCCCGAAGCCGAAGGGGAACAGTGGTTTGCCGTCGCCGTCGTCGTACGAAGTCATCCGCGATGGGTCCGCGTTGTAGAAGTCGGGCAGCTGACCCACGCTGTGTGGGAAAGTGATCGTCAGCCTGCCCGATGGATTGTTATCGCCGAAGAGTGTCTCAGCGATGGCTCTGCCTCCAAACTCCCCGGGATACCAGGCCTCAAGGATCGCGCCAACGTGCTGTTTCGCCCAAACGATCGTAAGCGGTCGTCCATTTTCAAGTACCAGCACCACCGGCTTGCCGGTCTGGACCACAGCCTCCAGCAGTTGCTCCTGCTGCCCCGGAAGTCCAAGGTCCGAGCGGTCGAACCCTTCCCCCGAGATGCCCTGCCGCTCTCCGAGAGCAAGGATCACCACATCCGCGGCTCTTGCCTTCGCCACCGCGGTGGGTAGGGCGTTGCCCTCATCGAAGCCCACCGTCGCCTTGGGCACAGCACTGCGCACTCCCTGCAGAAGGCTGATACGTTGTCCATTGGCTTCCTTCTCATAATCCCCGTAGCGCGCAACATCGGCGTTCGGCCCGATGACCGCAATCCGGCGTACGGACTTCGACAGGGGCAGCAGATGGTTCTCGTTTTTCAGCAGCGTCATCGACTCACGCGCTGAAGTGAGAGAGACATCGAGGTGCGCCTGTGAGCGCTCCGTCTTACCATTCAAGGCCGGATCGACAAACGGATGATCAAAAAGTCCCAGCGAAAACTTCAGCCGAAGCACCGCGGCCACCGCCCGATCGAGATCTGTCTGCGGCAGTGAGCCTTCCCTCAAGCAGCCCAGCAGCGCCTTCTGGAAAACATCGTGGTCGAAGTCGTAAAACTCCATGTCGACGCCCGACCGAATGGCCAAGCAGGCCGCATCCTTGGGCGTGGCGGCGACGTGATGCACCTTGTACAGCCGTTGAATCGCACCAAGATCCGACAGCACCATCCCGTGAAAACCCCATTCGTCACGCAGCACCATCTTCAGTAGAAATGGGTCGGCGGTGACGGGAACGCCATCGAGCTCATGATAGGCCGCCATGGTTGCCATGGCATGCCCTTCACGGAAAGCCGGCTCGAACGACTTCAGCATCACGCTGCGCAACTCGCGTTCTCCGATATGCACCGGCGATGTGTTGGTCCCCCCCTCAGGCGAGCCGTGACCAGCAAAGTGCTTCGGCTCGGCCACCACCGTATGATCGGTCGCCAGACCGTCTCCTTGTGCGCCACGCACATAAGCCAGACCCATCTGCCCTGTGAGGTACGGGTCCTCTCCGAAGTCCTCTTCGACACGGCCCCAGCGCGGCTCGCGGGCAAGGTCGAGCACGGGCGCTAGGATCATACCCACGCCCGTGGCCCGGGCCTCCGCCGCAATCGCCGCGGCCGTCTGCTGAGCCACATCGGGATCAAACGTAGCTGCCAGATTGAGTGGTGCGGGAAATACGGTGCCGGTATCAAAGCCGTGCAGCCCTTCCTCGATAAAGAGCGCGGGGATTTGCAGCCGATTATGGGCGATTACCCATCGTTGAATCGCATTCGATTGTTCTGGAGTGGGGTTCAGATCGTGGATGCCGCCTACCCCCAGATTGCCCCACAGCGCCTCGGCCTTCTCCGGAAGAAACACCGCGTCCTTGGCGGCGTGGGTGTCGTCGGTATGTCCGCTCATCAGCGCCGGAGCACCGGCATAGAGATCGAGTTGCCGAACCTTCTCCTCCGGCTTCATGCGACCCAGCAGGTCCTGAATGCGTGCCTCGATCGGTGCGCCCGGCTGCTTGTACACGGGCACAGAGTCCGAGGTTGACTGGCGGAATCGACCACACCCGAACAACGAGACCGGTGCGACGGAGCAGGCCAGCAGCAAGGTCCAGCGCCCAGTGGTTGAGGTATATCTCCGCGGCAGCTTCATACCTCCACCTGCGCGCAAAGGCCAGGCAGGTGGAAAGATTCCGTTGGGCCCCATATAAGCACTGCAACGTTTTGACCGAATCTCAAGCTGCCCCCCGTACTTGTCTCCTGAGCAGACTGCGGCGGCGATGTTCCACATCCATTACCAAGACGAGCCGCCGTCCGTCTGCCAGTTGCAAATCAATCTACAGAGGCCGGTCCCCGTTCCCGCAACGTTAGCGCAGTTTTCTAACCTCGTACAAACTGGGGAAAACACAGGACTTCCCCTCCTAACGGCGGCATTAACGGTAGAGACCTGTGCAGCTCCTTATTAGAAGCGCGGTTGCACGCTCCCTTCATTCACGAGAAAGGAGACGTTCCCAACCTCTGTGCACTCCTATGCGGCGAGGTGAGTCAGAGCGACAAGTCTTCTATGAAGCATGCGCCAGCACCGCCATCGTGCCATCTCTCGAGAGCAAAAACCCGCTCAGGTGCGGTCGCAGGTCCGGAAAAGAACCGGGTCTCTAGAGGAATGCTTTTCAATTTGTAGCTATAGATTCGTTTGGGAGAGTTCTTGCATGAACGTAGGATGCGCTTGCCCTACTACGAAAGCACATGACACGCAATTGTCTCGGAGTGCGCCGGAGATCCAGCCATAATGTTCAGTTGCAGCAGCAACTGGAAGTTCGGGATCGGCGCCTTCTGGGGAAGACCGCAACGGCGCATCGCTGCCGACAGCGCGGCCGAGTCAGTCATCAGATCAGCAACCGCCTTGGTGCCTTCGGCGTTCGCCCCTGCGATCAGCAACACATGACCGAGGTGGTCCGGATTGCGCAAGTAGCTTGCAACCGCGAACGACTGCCCAGTGGCAAAGCCCAGGGCAGTCGGTAGATACTGCGCAAACTCGCCCTTGCGAGGACGAAGATTCACGACGATCTCCTGCCGGGAGGCTGGATCGAAGAAGAAGCGAAAGTCCAGATGCTCACTGTAGTAGAGCGACCATGGATTGGACCGTGGGCTGCCCAGCAGAATGAGGTTCCCATCTTGCAGCAGATCCGCAAAGACCAGCGCTCGCGCCGACTGGATGGTCAGCCGGCCGGCCTTCGCTCGATCCATCCACTCAGCCACGTGCACCGCTACCCCGGTGTCGACGGCGGCGGCTTTGTCGCCGCGCAGAATCTCGGTGGAGAACTTCATCAGCTGCGGCGTCACCTTACTCGGGTCCGGGACGTATCGCCGGTTGGCATAGTCCGATAAGGTGACCGTTTGGCCGGTAAGAGTCTGCAGTTCCACGATGTTGGGATCGCTCGTAATCAGCTTGGTACCCAACTGAGAATCGAACAGCATTGCCCACTGCCAGTCTGTGCGCACGGGCGCCGATCGAGTCGTCAACCACAGAGCCAAGATCCCATAGATTGCAATACCCAGGCAGCACAGGAGCACGATTTGCATGATCCACTGCCTTTGCGTCTGGGATATCAGCGGCACCTGTTTCCGAACGGCGGCCTGGTCTCCCTCGGCCTCCGACCGCGAGGGCGCAAGAGAATCGGGCACATCGGGAGAATCGAGTGGGGGAGTGCTCGCTCGCTCCTCGACCTCCGTCTTCACCGGAAGGTCGCGGGTGATCTCCGGGATATAGGCTCCCAGAGGAAGGCGGATGCGGAACTCAGAGCTGGTTCCGCAGGTCCCATAGTGCTGCAGCAGCCGCCGGCGAACATCGCTCGCGGTAACCCGCACGATCGCATCCTCGCCGGTATCGTAGCTGGGCGATCGGCCAAAGAGCTCTATCCCAATGAGGCGCTCCTTCAGTTCGTCGCAGTGTCCGCTGACCGACTGATTGACCACATACCGCAAAAACTGAGCACTGCGATGACTTCCTCGAAAGGCTTCTCCAGAGATGACCGTCTCCAAATGTTGCAGGAACGCCTTCAGGTCGTTCTCCGTCACGAGAACTCTTGCGATCTCTGCAGAACGCTCGGCGACTTGGGCATCGGTGGACATGAAGCACCACATGCTACCAAAACGGCACGTGGGCGAGCAATTAGGTCAACGTACACGTAGTTGCGAATGAAGCGGGAAAGTATTGTCCCTTGGTCTCACTGTCTCGGTTTACGGCTGATTCTCCCCTTCTCGCTATTCCTCGGTCGCTGAGCGCGTCGGGATGTTCGGTCTCCGACACGTCCATCCCGTCGGCCCAGCGGACGCAGCCGGGGCCTTCCAAGCGCCGGGATAGTCTTGTCTCCGAGTCCCCTCCCAGCAAGCTCCGCCCCTCCCCCGCTTTTGTCCGGCAGCAAAGATCTTCCACGTCGCTACGATCGACTACAGCCGCTTCGGTCCGTTCAAGCGCCGAGATGATCGCTCCGATCCGGCTCCGCCAACTTTGCAGCTTCGGCACGCTTCCCTGCCCTCCTCGGTCAGTTTCTGGCCCTTTTCCCCAATTTCCACCTCTCCTCGAAGCGACACAGGTCCGACACGGGGGTGACCTCTGAACGACGTTCTCAGAGACAGCTAGCGGAGAGCCAAACCTGCCCGTTGTAGGCCACTCCCTTGCCCCAAACCATGCTGCCCGATGCGAGAATGAGCCCATGAGTCAAACGTGAGCTGGGGCATAAGCGACTGAGGACGGTCGTACCACAGAGAACTCCGAAAGCCGCGACTACTGATCTCAATCGTTGGCTGCACCTCGGCCGCAACAGCGCGCAGTTTGTCTTCGACTTCGCCCCCCCGCTACCAGATCATTTGCCACCCTTCGGCGGCGCCCCCTCCGGGTTGATGAGCAGCCGCCAAAACTCGTCGACCCAGGCATTCCAAGCGACGAGTTTGGCGGTTCGTGGTCGGCTTAAGGCAGTCAGCAGAAAATGAGTGGCAGCAGGCCATGAGTCCTGTTCCCGCAACGCGTCCCCATGAGCCATCGCAAGGGCTCATTATTGGACCAGTGCGGACAGCGCCATCGCAATGAGTTGCGCTTCCGGTTGACTGATATCTAGGGGGATAGCTCGCTAGGTCCGAGCAGTTGATTCCATTGCGCTACTGCTGCAACCGCATGGGATCGCCTCGAAGAAAGCTGCCGCGTAACGCACGCTTATCTGCCGTTTAGGCTTTCCCGCAGGAACGTGATCTCCAGAGCGAAGCTTCCACTTGGATATACACGACAGATTCAAGAAATCCTCACAAGTCACCGTTCCAACCAATGCTCCCGCACCGTCGGCGGTGACTCAATCCGCTCTAGCAGACCGCTCCCAGCTCTGGGTTCGGGAAGGTATCCTCGTTCTCCGCGTCACTCAAATCGAGGCACGCGAAGTCCTTCTCCACAATCACATCTAACTTGCCGAACGCCCCCACGCCGACCGTCGCGTAGATCCCTACCTGCTCGGTTCCCGCCCAGGTACTCGCCTCATCCTTCGGCAGCAGCACCAAAATCTCGCCATCCTCATAGCGCACCAGAACCTCCGACGCAGACTCCGTCCCCAACGCATACGTCAATGCAGCCTGTTTGCTGCACCCCAGATGAACTGTCTCCGCGATGCGCTCTCCTGCGGTCAGCTTCGCCACCTCGGAGCGGCGCACCCTCAAGCGGATCGAATTACCACTGATTCGGAGTTTCATAACGCCTCCTGTACTTCGGTGCGGCCAAGAATCCGGTCCGCCCCATGATAGACATTGAAGTGATCTTTGCGCAGGAACCCCACCAACGTGATGTCGAACTCCCGCGCCACCTGAACCGCCAGGCTCGACGGCGCTCCCACCGACACCACCATCGCAATCCCTGCCATCAGGGCCTTCTGCAACAGCTCGAAGCTGGCCCTGCCCGATAGCAGCAGCAGCCTGTCGCGCAGCGGCGTCCGATCGGCAAGAAACTCGGAGCCCAGGAGCTTATCCACCGCATTATGCCGGCCTACGTCCTCGCGAATACCATGCAGATTGCCCTCGGCGTCGAAGATGCCCGCACCATGCAATCCGCCCGTCCGTTCGAAGACATCCTGAGCGGCCCGCAACTTGTCTGGCAGTGAATAAAGCAGCCGCGCGGCCACCCGCAAACGATTGGCGCTCCGCGGCGGGCACACCGTCCGCAACGCCAACAACGAGGCTTTCCCACAAATGCCGCAACTCGAAGTCGTATAGAAGTTGCGCTCCAGATTCGCCATGCTCACCGTCACATCCGGAGCCAGATCCACGCGCACGACATTGCGCTCCGGCTGGTACGGAAGCACGAGGTCCCGCAGCACAGGTTCCGCATCCGCCGCCTCTTGCGCTCGCCCAGCAACATAACTGATATGGTCGATCTCGGCAGAGTCGCCAACGATCCCCTCGGTCATCAAAAAGCCGGCAACCAGTTCGAAGTCATGGCCAGGCGTACGCATCGTCACGGAAACCGACTTCACCTTACGCTGATCGGCAGGCCCGTAGCCAAGCTGAAGCTCCAGAGGCTCTTCCACCGCCAACAGATCCGACGCCCGGTGTCCATCCTCCGCAACGAATCGTTGCACCGACACCTCTGCCGTCGTCCGCTCGACCGTGCCCTCAGGCACTTTCGCAAGCTCGCTCTCAGTATTCATGGCTCGATTCAACTCCTGTTCCCAAGAATTTCCTTCCCAGCGCTTTGTGCTTCACAACGCTCGAAGGATGCTCGCCAGAACCAGCCGCGCACCCCTCAGGGGATATCTAAATCTTCTCAGATTCGTGGTAGAAGCGGGCGCCAACTGTCCAGCCTTCTATCTGTTTTCTCCGGAATTCTGTTGTTTCTTTCCGCTATTCCTAAGCCGCCCTGATACCGGACCGTCCATCCATCAGCCACATGGCTCACGACGCACCTCACCGCCGCGAACTCCGCTCGACATCGAGCCAAACATGTTCACTCCCAACCAGCTCCTCCAGCGCGATATACCGCGCCCCTAACACCTCAGCCAGGCGCCCACACTGAGCAAGCCGCTGCGCTCCACTCTCGGTATCCACCACGACCGCCCCACAGTGCATGCGCCCCGCCAACTCCACTGCCTCCTGCCACGGATCACCACCGCCAAGCGCCACATTAGCGCGCCCATCGGTCAGCAGAACCAACAGCGTCGACTCCGTCAGATATCCTTGTGCCCGATCAAGCGCCGCGGCCAAAGGAGTCCGCCCGCCCGTCGGAAGATACTCCAATGCCGCCAACGCCTCGTCGAGAATCTCCGTCGGCTCCAAAAGTACCTGCGCCTCGCTTCCGCGAAAGACAATCAAAACAACTTCATCCCCACGCCTCCACGACCGACTGAGAAGTCCCGAGACGGCTCCCTTCACCTCCCGCATACGTTGCTGCGCCGCGTGCGACCCGCTCGAATCAATCACGACAAGATAACGAGTCCCTGCTCGGGCCGTTCGCATCCGCTCGTGCAGGTCCGTTAGGCGTGGTTGGATCCCACCCGTCTCACGCAGCGTGTGGATCAGAGTGGCACGCGCATCAAGCTCCACAGGAGAATCCGTCTGACGGCTTCCCGTAATCGGCCCACCACGCCGCACATCCGCATGCGCGCTATCTCCCCGTATCCCCTCCCCGCCAAAGTTCGCACGGACCGCCGGTGTCTCAACCGCCTTCGCGGGAAAGATTCTCTCGCTCAGTTCCTGGCCGCTATCTTGTGGCCTGCTCTTCTCCTGCGGCTCCTCGGAAGGTGATTTCGAAGACCGCTCTGGCGGAGATGAGCGTCCCTGACGCATGCGATGCGCGAGCACCAGCGGCAACACCATTGCAACATGTCGCTCATCCACAGCAGCATCCCCAACCAATGCAGTGTAAGCAATCGCAGCCCGCACCGCGGCAAGATCGGCTCGCATTGAGCGCACGCCCTGCTCACAGACAGCTGCGCTGATCTGCCCTAAGATCTCGCTTGGACAAACAATGTTCCGCGCGGCACCTCGGGCGGCGGCAGTTTGCATTTGTAACTTTCGCTGCGCCTCGGACCACTCCGCGGCAAAATACTCTGCATCACGCTCGAAGGCAATTCTCCGCTCCATCACCAACTGCCGTTCCGCGGGATCAAGCGGAGCCGACACGGTTACAGAAAGCGCAAAACGGTCTAACAGCTGCGGTCGCAGCGTTCCCTCCTCCGGATTCATGCTACCCAGTAGTACGAACTCCGCCGGATGCTGCGCGCTGAACCCCTCCCGCTCCACCACATGGACGCCGGTCGCCGCGACATCTAGCAGAGCGTCGCCCAAATGCGCAGCGAGCAGATTGATCTCGTCGACATACAGCACGCCCCCGTGCGCCTCTGTCACTAACCCCGGCTTCAATATCGGGTCGCCCTGCAACATACGCTCCAGGTGCAATCCACCCAGCAGCCGATCCTCCGTCGCTCCAATCGGCAGGTTGATAAACGGAGCCGGCGCCGGCAGGAAAGCAGCCAACCCACGCGCCGTGGTCGTCTTGCCGGATCCCTTGTCCCCGCGCAGCAGGACGCCCAGCCGCCAATCAACCGCAGCTAGCAGCAGTGCCAACTTCATCTCGTCCTGGCCAACGATTGCTGCAAACGGATAGATGGCCGGCCTCATCGCACTGCCTCCCGCCGATGTTCCCCTTGCGCTTCGAGCAACGCCTCGGTATCCAGCAACACTCCGCGCAGCGCCTCCAACGTCTCTGGCGCAGGCTTCTCCCAAAGCTCGCGCTGGGCTGCTTCCAGTAATCTCTCGGCAATCGCATTCAATGCCCACGGATTCGCAGCATTCAGGAACTCACGCATCTCCTGAGACAACGCATAATGCTCCGCGAGCCCTTCGTACACAAAATCCGGCGCGATCTGCGCCGTCGCATCGAAGCCGAAGATATAGTCCACCGTCGCCGCCAGTTCCAGCCCCCCCTTATACCCATGCCGCTTGATGCTCGCAATCCACTTCGGATTCACGACGCGCGACCGGTACACGCGCAGCGCCTCCTCCCTCAGATCCCGCACCTGCGCCGCCTCCGGTCGTGAAGTATCTCCGAAGTAGGCCTTCGGTGGCGCCCCCGTAAGCGCTCGAATGGAAGCGATCATGCCGCCGTGAAACTGGAAGTAGTCATCCGAATCAAAGATGTCGTGCTCCCGATTGTCCTGATTATGCAGCGCAACCTGAATCGACTTCAGACGCTCCGCAAACACCGGTCGCGCATCCACGCCATCCGCGCCCTTGCCATAGGCATATCCTCCCCACGCCAGAAACGCGCGGGCAAAGTCCTCATCGCCCTTCCAGTTGCCTGTTTCGATCAGGGGCAGAATCCCCGCCCCATACGCTCCCGGCTTCGCTCCAAAGATGCGATACCGAGCCTGGGACTCGGCCTCATGTGGAGCCAGGTCCTTATGCTTCTCCAGATCCGCGAGATAATGCTTGCGTGGAAAGTTCTGCTCCAGCGGTTCGTCCAACTCCACGATCATTGCAACCGCCTGATCGAACATCTCGATCAAGTGCGGAAAGGCATCGCGGAAAAACCCGCTGATACGCAGCGTGACATCCACGCGCGGCCGGCCAAGCTGCTCCAGCGAAATCACGTCCACGCCCTCCAGCCGCCTCGACTGCGCGTTCCAGATCGGCTGCACCCCCAGCAGTGCGAACGCCTCCGCAAGGTCGTCGCCATGCGTGCGCATCTGCGATGTGCCCCACACACTGAGCCCCATCATCTCCGGATACTTGCCCTCTTCCTTGCGAAACCGCTCCACCACCTCACGCGCCAACTGCTGTCCCACGCGCCAAGCCGCCTGCGACGGCAGCGCCCGTGGATCGACCGCATAAAAGTTCCGTCCCGTAGGCAGTACATGAGCCATGCCTCGCGTCGGCGCTCCAGCCGGCCCCGCTGGAACATACTTTCCTTCCAGAGCATCCAGCAGCCGCTCTATCTCCTCACTGGATTGTTCCAGCTTCGGCACTAAATCCTCGCACGCAAACCGCAGCACGCTATCAATCTCCGCCGTTTCCACTCCCAGGACAGCACGCTGCACGTTGGCAATCGCCTCATCTCGAAAGCCCAGCGTCTCCAGCATCGTGAACAGATCAAGCGCGGCCCGATCGAGAATCTCCAACACGTCCGCCCGCGTGGCGCAGGCCTGCCCAAGCAACTCCCGAGCCTCTTCCAACCGCTCGCCAGGCTTGTCCAGCAACTGCGTCAGATCAAACCCAAACGCCTCCGCTAAACCACGCTGCAAGCTCGGCACACTGATGTTCGAAAGCCGCGTCAACGATCGCAGCATCTCCGGTAGCGGCGGCATCTGTCCCAGAATATGTAACCCATCGCGAATTTGTGCCATTCCCAGTTCGCACAGGTAGCCGTCAAGATCCTCGATCAGGTGCGCCACCTCGTTGCCATTCATCGACGCCAACGTCGTCGGAATCCCCTCCGGCGTCAGCGCGTCATCCCATTCATGCGTATGGTCGCCGCGCTCCCGCGTCAACATGCTTTTCAGATCCAGATCGGCCTTCAGGTTTGTCTTTCGCACCAACTCCCATATCTGCTGCTGCAGATACGGCAGCTTCACCGGATCAAGCTTCTCCACCGCATAGTATTCGTTCACTAATTGGTTCAGCTCCGCCAACGCCCCATACGTCTCCGCCGACGTCATCGGCGGCGTGAGATGATCAACAATCACCGCATGCGCGCGCCGCTTCGATTGGCTTCCTTCTCCCGGATCATTGATGATGAACGGATAGACCAGCGGCATATCACCCAGCAGCAGGTCAGGGTAGCACTCCGCCGAGAGGCCCACGCCCTTACCCGGAAGCCACTCCAGCGTTCCATGTTTCCCCATATGCACAATCACATCCGCACCCCAACCTCCCTCGGACTGCGGCGTCCCCAGCCAGCGATAGAACGCCGTGTAGTGATGCGTCGGCGGGAGATCCGGCGCGTGATAGATCGCGTCCGGATCGAGTCCATACCCGCGCGGCGGCTGCAGCGCGATCAGCGCATTGCCCAGATTCATCGCCGCGAACAGATAGTCTCCATCGTCGGCCCACGGCTCCTCCGCTTCGATTCGAATCACCTTCCCGCCAATCGTCGGAAGCAACTTTGCATCCGTCTTCTTCGCCGGACGAACGCTCGCGCCCCGATCCTGCGGCTGCCCCCAGAAGTCCCGCATCCTTCGCGCAGGCCGCTCCGGAAAGCTCTCGAAGATCCCCCGATACTCAGCCCGCGAAAAGCGCAGCGCCTGCGCCGGATCGAGCGGATAGCGATCATCATATGTCCCGCGCTGCAAAAGCACCTGCATCAAAGCATCCGAGGACTCAGGCAGCGCCGTGATCGCATATCGTCTCGCCCGCATCGCACGCAGCATCGTCAGTAAACTCGCCGGCGAATCCAGTCCCACCGCTCCACCCACCTGCGAAGCCTTCGCCGCGGAGTTTGTCAGCACAAACGCGACGCGTCGATCGCAGTTCGAAGTCCGTCGCAAGCGCGCCAGCCTGCCCGCGATCCCCGCTACCCGCGCAGCCCGTTCCTCGTCCGCAACATACAAGCTTTCTCCACCCGCAGAGCTCCGTTCCTTGAACGAGACCGGCACCGAAATAATCCGCCCATCAAACTCCGGAATAGCGACATTGATCGCCGTATCGACTGCATTCAGCCCTCGCCGCGAGCCCTCCCAAGCCCCGCGCGGTACTTGGCACGCAATCGCCTGCACCACCGGGATACCCAATTTTTCAAGCGAGCCCACAGCCTCGCCCGCCACCGTCACTGATCCGGTATTCACCTCACCCAGCGCAAACGAAAGCGTCGAGATCAGCACATCCGCGCGTCCTTCCATCAGCTTGAACGCTGCCGGGCGACCATCCTCCTTCGCCTTCAAACTCGAAGTGAACACACACAGCGCATTCACGCCCTTCGCCTCGAGCGCCGCAATCAGCGTGTCCACGAAGCCTGTGTTGCCACTCATGCGATGCGCGCGATAGAACAACACCGCCACCGTCGGCTTAGCCGCGTCCGCGTGTCGCTCCCAATCCTCGATCGTGGCCAGCTCCACGTCCGGCAGATAGATCCCATGCTCCGGCATTGCACTCGGAGGTGCATACCCAAAGCCCGTCAGCATCAAGCGATCCGACAAGCAGCGGATCAACTCTGCAAAGTTCCCCACCCCGCCCAGCGAAAGGTATACCCCGGCCGTCTCCATCACGTCAGCGGGAACATGAATTCCCTCGCGAAACTCTGACGTATTCTCCCCACACCCGCTCACCAGTACCAGCGACTGACCGCGCTCGAGGCACGCAGCGCGCAGCCGTTCAAAGCCCGGAATCCCACTCAGCGGCCCATGGCACCGCACCACAATCACGCGCGCCTGGCCCATCTCGCCGCGGATCAGCACCTCCAACTGCTCTTCATTGCGCAACGCGTTCAGGGAAAATCCGCTCACACGAAGTTCAGACGGCAAAAGCTCCGCAGCCTTCATCAAGGTAAGAAGATCCGTGTCCGCATGCGACAGCAGCATGATCGCGCCGGTAGGCTCGACCTTCGCCAGCATCGCATCCGCATCGACCGCACTAGGCTTCCGCACATCCCAGTCGTAGTAGTTGAAGACAAACTCGCTCAACTCCGCCGGCGGCTGCATAAAGCGATCCGCAGCCAACATGGCATCGATGTAGTCATAAATCTGCCGCACCTGCCACGCGCTGTTCACAGAATGGAACCAAAGCGACCTGCCATCGAACACCAGGCTCACCACGTTCGCCAACGCACACGGCCCCAGGCAGCCGCCGCGCGTCAGATGAACCTGATTGCGGATCTTGCGCTTCACCCACTCCTCCATGTAGACGTCGCTTGGCACCGCTGCATAGCCGCGCTCCGTAATCCCGCAGCAGCAGCCCGTATAGCAGTACGTCAGGTGAGCACGATGCTGCACAATATTGAAAGCGCGCCCGTCCGCGCGTATCACCCTCTGGCGATGCGAGATCGACATAACTAGATTTCCTCCGAAGGTCTTCTGAAACGCACCACCAACCTGCAACGCGGTCCGTGATGCAGCGCCACAAAAGCACCCGCGAGCACACGCGGCTCTTCAATCCGGCGCCCAAGCCGGATCCGGGCACATATCCAATTGTGGGAATGAATCCCGCCAGGAGGCATCCCGCGCACACGCTCAACGCTCGTCGAACGTACGGCACGCGCGGTCGCGCACGAATTGTCTTCCATCCTGCCAGTCATCAAGCGCAAGGTCTCTGTTCTCCGCAGAACTTTGCAAAAGCCAACCCTGGCAGGTCTCCTGGCTCAAAGGGACACTTACGTGTCAACCGCCCACCTTCCCCAGCATCTCGCGGAGTGGTTGTACTTGGCGGCTTCTCTCTGTTTACAGTGGCGGGACCGCGCCGGTATCTCTCCGGACTTCCCTTTTAAGCCCTCGCGGGCACCTTGGGTTATTCAATTTGTATCACGTCACGGAAAGCGGAGCCGTCACCCCGTCACCGACGCAACCGTCACATGGCGATACTCCGGCGCAAATCCGAGCTCCCGTGCATAGTCCAGGATCCGCTCGAAGTCCAGGCTAATCGTTGCCCCCGCCTTCTGCGTCACCTCATCCTCGATCGGCAGATCGAAGTCATCGGCGCCATAATTCAAGCCCTCGAGCGCCCGCTGATTCTGCGTCAGCACTGAGGTCCGTATCCGCGAGATATTGTCGAAGAAGATCCGGCACAGCGCGAGGTGCCGCAGATACTCGGCAGTCGTAATCTCGATCCCGCCAATCTGCGTGAAGTACGGCTTGAACGTCCAGCATAGAAAACTCGCGAGCCCCTGCGTCTCATCCTGAAACACGCGCGTCCGGTCCATGTGCTCCAGCCGCTCATCCAGTGTCTCGTCGAAGCCGATCACCATCGTCGCCGTCGTCTTCAATCCCACTGCCACGATTGCTCGCTGCGCCTCAAAATACTCCGCGACCGTGTACTTAAACTTCGAGTGGCGGGCCCGGAACGACTCCGTCAAAATCTCCGAGCCACCGCCCGTGATCCAGCGCACGCCCGCGTCCTTCAGCCGTACCGCAGCCTCCGCAAAGCTCAGCTTCGCATGGTCAGCCAAGTACATAAACTCTGCGATCGTCAGTGCATAGAACTCGACTGAGTCGCCATATCGCGCGCGAATCGCCGCAAACAGATCGCAGTAGTAGCTCAGCGGCAACGCCGGATTGAATCCACCGTTGAACGCCGCGAGGTCACCACCCAGCGCAAGTAACTCGTCCAGCTTGGCGAAGACCTGCTCCTGCTCCATCACATAGCCGCCCTCTTGTCCCGGCAGCCGGTAGAAGGCGCAGTAGTCACACTGCGCCACGCACACGTTGGTGTAGTTGATGATGCGCATCACCATATAGGTGCACGTGCCGCTCCCATGGAAGCGATCTCGCACCCTCCCCGCTAGCGCGCGCAGCTCCTCATCGGAGGCATTCAGCCAAAGCCAGCGCGCCTCAGCCACATCGATACGATGGCCAAGCTCGACCTTCGCCGCAATCGCGGCCACGGAGATCTCGGGAATTGCCAGACGACTCATCGCTCTATTTTACCGCCTGGCCACAGTCCTACTTCGCCGCAACCTCGCTCGCCCGGCTCCTGCGCAGGTCGTCGCTCAGCAAAATCGCCTCCGCGATCTCCCGCATCGACTTTCTTCGCTGCCGGCTCTCGCGCTGCATCAACCGATACGCCTCGTCTTCTCCCACCGCCAGATCGCGCTGCAGCACGCCCTTCGCCCGGTCCACCGCCTTCCGCGTCTCCAGCCGATTCGCCAGCAGCAGGTTCTCGCTCTCCAGCCGTGCCCGCTCAATCTCCGCGCCCACCAGGAATCCCAGCATCGACAGCAGTCGCACCTCATGCTCCGTATGCTGATAGCTCAACCGATGCTGCAGATTGATCACACCCACCACCTTGCTCGCGCAAAGAATCGGAGTCGACAGCATCGCCTCGAAGTGATCCTCAGGAAGATTTTTGAACGCCTTGAAGCGGGGATCATTCGATGCATTCGACGCCAGCGCCACCGGCTCGCGATGCTCCGCCACCCATCCCGTAATGCCCTGCCCCATCAGAACCCCAAGCTGCCCCACCACATCGGCATGCGGATTCTTCGACGCCCGCAGCACAAGCTTCTCGTCCTCGAGCACATAAATGAAGCAAGAGTCGCACGGAATCACCGTGGTTACAAATTGCACGATCCGTTCCAACACCACCGGCAGCGAGTCTGCCGCCGCAATCCGGCTGCTGATCTCATGCAGGAAATCGATCGGCTCCAACCCATCGCGAAAGCCCGCCATCGTCGCCGTCGACGAAGCCACCCGCCGCACCGGCTTCACTCCCTCGCTCTCTTCTCCTGTCGCCATCGGAGCGAATGTCAGCCCCGCCAAGCGCGCCGCCAACTCCTCATCCACGCCATTGCGCTTCTGCTTCAGCAGCTTGCCCGCGTACTGCGCCGCTTCGTTGACCATGAAGCCCATCTTCGGATGCGAGGGTTCGAAATCCGGTTTGATCCCATAGTGCGCCAGCTCCTCCGACGTCGTCGGCCCGATGGAGATCACGACGATCGCCTGCATCCCCGCGCGCAGCTCCTCCACGCACCGCATCTGTTCGGCGATCTGGAATAGATGGATCACCTGCACCGCGGTCATGAACAGCAACACGTCGACGCTTCCATTCGCAATCCCCAGCACGCATTCGCGCAGCGGCCGCAGATCCTCCGGCAGCGCCCACTGGTACACCGGGACCTTGGTCACCGACTGGCACCGTTCGCTCAGCGCCGCCAGTAGCTCCGGATTCGACGCGCCATATTCCTGCACCGCGATGCGAAAACCCTGCAACTCCTTCCCATACTCCGCGTCGAGCGCCTGCAGCAGCTCCCGCCAGGTGGAAGGTTCCTGGGCAATCACACTGACCGGAACATTCAGCTCCCGCAGCACCGCCTGCGGCTTCGGCCCCCGCGCCGCAACTCGTGTCCTCCGGAAAGCGGCCAAAAACTCCTCCCGCGGATACTTCGTCGCCGCAATCTCAACGAGCGCACGCACCCCCACTCCGGTCATGCACACGACCAGGTCGAACTCGCCCGCCAGCAACCGCTCGGCAAACTCCAGTGCCTGCACGTTCGTCTCTAGCGGCACCTCGCGCATCGCCGGCACCACGAACGGCTCGCCGCCATAGGTCTTGATCAGCTTTGCGATCTCCTTCGCCCGTCGCGACTCCAGCGATAACACCCTCAATCCATCAAACGATGCATGTGCCATTGCTCTCTCCCGCCCTCCTCACAAGCTCCGCGCTGCCGAGTAGATGTCTACTCCCTGAGATGACTACAGTGCCGCCAACGAATGACCATCCACCCGCCGTTCGAACCGAACCATTCCACTTTTCTATCTGGACTGTGCCCACATCATATAACCCCCAGCCGTCACGCCAAACTGTGGCTCGTTTCTGTTTCCAATTGCTACACAGCCATCTCTCACCTCCCATTTCCTTTCTGTGCTTTAGAACCTAGCCCGTGGAGGCGGACCCTCTAGCCTCTACCTCAACAGCAGCAGCACCAACAGCCAAGCAGATGGACAACCAGAACGAGCGGAACCCAAATTTGTCCCCAATTGCCTGAGGCTCTAAGATGACCCTTACATCCTCGCGTTCATGATCTTCCCGGAGCCTCCGCCTGATGCTGAATCGCTGCCTCGCCCTCGGCCTTCTCGCCTGCTGCACCGCCGTTACCCTGCCCGCGCAGCAGCCCTCTCCCACGCCCGCACCCGACATGCACTGGCGTATGATTGGCCCCTTCCGCGGCGGCCGCACCCGCGCCGCCACTGGCGTTCCCGGCCAGCCCAACATCTTCTACATCGGTCAGGTCGACGGCGGCGTCTGGAAGAGCGACGACTACGGCCGAACCTGGAACCCCATCTTCGACAGCCAGCCGACCCAGTCCATCGGTGCCATCACCGTCGCGCCCTCCGACGCCAGCATCCTCTATGTCGCCAGCGGCGAAGGCCTGCACCGCCCCGACCTTTCCACTGGCAACGGCATCTATAAGTCCACCGATGCGGGTAAAACCTGGCACCACATGGATGGGCTCCGCGACGGCCAGCAGATCCCATCCCTCGCCGTGGATCCCAAGGACCCCAACCGCCTCTTCGCCGCCGTCCTCGGCCACCCCTACGGCCCCAATCCCGAGCGCGGCATCTATCGCTCCACCGACGGCGGCAACAGCTGGACCAAGGTCCTCGACAGAGGTCCAAACGTCGGCGGCTCCGACGTCCTGATCGATCCCACCAATCCCAACGTGGTCTACGCCGCGCTCTGGGAGTCCCGCCTCGGCCCCTGGGAGGACGGCAACAACTACGAAGGCACCCACGGCGGCCTCTTCAAATCCACCGACGGCGGCGCCACCTGGCACCAATTGACCAAGGGCCTTCCCGACAACCTCGTCCAGATCCAAGTTGACATCGCCGCCAGCGATCCCAACCGTCTCTACGCCTCAATCTCCACCACTCACGCCGATGGCTATGCCTCCGGCGCCGGGCTCGGCATCTACCGCTCCGACGACGCTGGCGAAACCTGGACCAAAGCCACCGACGATCCCCGTCCAGCCATGAAGATCGGCGGCGGCGACCTACCCATCCCCAAGGTCGATTCCAAGGATCCCAACACCGTCTACAGCACCAGCATCGTCACCCTGCGGTCCACCGATGGGGGCCACACCTGGACCAGTCTCCGCGGCGCCCCCGGCGGTGACGACTACCAGAATCTCTGGATCAACCCCGACAACCCCGACATTCTCCTCCTCGTCAGCGACCAGGGCGCCGTCGTCAGCGTCAACCGCGGCGCAACCTGGAGTTCCTGGTACAACCAGCCCACCGCTCAGCTCTATCACGCCGCCGTCACCAACACCTTCCCGTACAAGGTCTGCTCCGGCCAACAGGAGAGCGGCTCCGTCTGCATCTCCAGCCGCGGCAACGACGGCGACATCACCGCTCGCGAATGGCACCCCGTCGGCGTCATCGAGTACGGCTACGCCGCCCCCGACCCCCTCCACCCCGACATCGTCTACGGCGCCGGCCGCTTCGAGGTCTCCAAGTACGACACCATCACCGGCCAGGTCCAGAACGTCACCCCGCTCCCCACCCACGACGCCAAGTACCGCGCCGACCGCACCGAGCCCATCGTCTTCTCGCCCGTCGACCCTCACCTGCTCTACTACGCCGCCAACGCGCTCTTTGAAACCAGCGACTACGGCAAATCCTGGCAGCAGATCAGCCCCGACCTTAGCCGCGAGAAATCCGACCTGCCCGCAACGCTCCCCGAGCGTTCCGCGGCCGACTCTGCGAAGGACGCCGCCAAGCGCCGCGGCGCCATCTACGCCATTGCGCCCTCCTTCAAGACCACCGACACACTCTTGGCCGGCACCGACGACGGCCTCCTCTGGATCACCCGCGACCACGGCAAAAACTGGAAGAACATCACTCCTCCCGAGATGACGCCCTGGAGCAAGGTCACCCAAATCAGCGCCTCGCACTTTGACGATGCCACTGCCTACGCCTCCGTCAGCCGCCAGCGCCTCGACGACCTCCGCCCCTACATCTACCGCACCCACGACAGCGGCGCGACCTGGCAGCCCATCGTCACCGGCTTGCCTGACGACTCCCCCGTCGACACCGTCCGCGAAGACCCCATCCGCAAGGGCCTCCTCTTCGCCGGCACTGAGACAGCCGTCTGGATGTCCCTTGACGACGGCGACCACTGGCAGCCGCTCCAGTTCAACCTCCCCCACACCTCCACGCGCGACCTTTGGATCAAGGACAACGACCTCATAGTCGCCACCCACGGCCGCTCCTTCTGGATTCTCGACAACATCTCGCCCCTACGTCAGCTCGCCGACTTCAAGCCCCACTCCGATGCTTTCCTCTTCCAACCCGGCGACGCCTACCGCATCCGCCGCAGCACCAACACGGATACACCGCTGCCCCTCGACGAGCCCGCCGGCCAGAACCCACCCGACGGCGCTGTCCTCGACTTCTACCTGCCGCCCACCGTCACCGGTCCTGTAACCCTCGAGATCCTCGACGCCAGCGGCAATCTCGTCCGCCGCTACGCCAGCAACGACGTTCCCTATGCCACTGAGGCCCAGCTCGCCCAGCAGATCATCCCGCTCTACTGGCTCCGAATGCCCCTCATTCTGCCCGGCGGGCCAGGCATGCACCGCTGGATCTGGAATCTTCGCTACGGCACCCCTATCGCCGGCCACTATGAGTACCCCATCTCGGCTGTCCCCCACGCCACGCCGCGCGGCCCGCTCGGACCACTCGCGCGACCCGGCACCTATCAGGTCCGCCTCACCGCCAACGGCAAGGTCTTCACCGCACCCCTCACCATCAAGATGGATCCGCGCGTGAAGGCGACCGAGACCGATCTGCAGGCCCTCTTCGCCCTCGAGAGCAAGCTCTCCAGCATGGTCACCAACAGCTCCACCGCCGCGCTCGAGGCTCACTCCGCCCGCGAACAGCTCGCCGATCTCCTGAAGACCGCACCCTCCGCCCAGAAGGCCTCTATCCAGAGTCTCGATAAGCAGCTCGAAGCCCTCCTCGACGGCCAGGAACATGGCAACGAACATCCCGCGCCTGCCGAAGAGGAGAAACAAACCGAGCATCCCAAGGACACCAGGGCACCGGTCCACACCACCCAGGCGGAGGCTGCAAAAGAGGTCCCCGGCCTCGACGACGTCACCGCCGAAGCAGGAGCCCTCTACGCCACCGTCGGGCTCGCCGATGCAGCGCCCACGTCGGCCCAGATTCAAGCAACCGAACACTCCAGCCTCGAGCTCAACGAGGTCCTCGAGCACTGGAAGCACCTGCGGTACGCATCCATCCCCGAGTTGAATCGCAGCCTCCACGCCGCCCGCCTGCCGGAGATCGACCTCAAGCGCAATCCGCTCTTCATGCCCGAGGGTGGCGATGAGGAGTAGCTCTCCCCGCGCTTCGTGAAGCTCTCAACCGCAACACCACCAGTCAGATCCTGGGAGCACCGCATGGAACGGATTCGCAGCCTCGCCGCAAAGCGCATCACAACAGCCGTCGCCACTCTTCTGCTCGCACTGCCAGCGGCTGCGCAGACCGTCTCCCCGCAGCTCTTCCGCGACCTGGACTGGCGCCTCATCGGCCCCTTTCGCGGCGGCCGCGCCGTCGCGGTAGCGGGCGTCCCCGGCGATCCCGCCACCTTCTACTTCGGCTCCGTCGGCGGAGGCGTCTGGAAGACCACCGACGCCGGCATCGTCTGGAAGCCGATCTTCGACAACGAGCCCGTCGCTTCCATCGGTGCTCTCGCCGTCTCGCCCTCCAACCCCAACGTGATCTACGTCGGCACCGGTGAAAGCGACATCCGCTCCGACCTCGCCTCCGGCAGCGGCGTCTACAAGTCCACAGACGCCGGCAACACCTGGAAGCACATCGGCCTTGAAGACACCCGCCAGATCAGCAAGATCGTCATCGACTCCACCAACCCCGACATCGTTTATGTCGGCGCGCTCGGCCACGCCTACGGCCCCAACCCCCAGCGCGGCGTTTTCAAGTCCACCGACGGTGGCGCCACATGGACGTCCGTCCTCGACAAGGGCCCCGACCTTGGCGTCTCCGACCTCGCCATCGCCGCCGCCAAGCCCACCGTCCTCTTCGCCGCGCTCTGGAACGCCCACCGTCCACCGTGGAGCACCTATGCCCCGCTCACCGGCCCCGGCAGCGGTCTCAATCGCTCGCTCGATGCCGGCAAGACCTGGCAGCCCTGCGAAGGCCACGGCCTCCCTGAAGGCCCATGGGGCCGCGCCGGCGTAGCCGTCAGCTCCGACGGCTCCCGCGTCTACGCACTGATCGAAGCCAAGAAATCCGGCCTCTACGTCTCCAGTGACGGTGGCGCCACCTGGGCCCTCACCAACACCGACGAGCGGCTCACCAATCGCGCCTGGTACTTCAACCACATCACCGTCGATCCCAGCAACGCTGACACCTTCTACGTCCCCAACATCGCCCTGATGGGATCGAACGACGGCGGCAAGACCGTCTTCGTCGTCCGCGGCGCCCCCGGTGGCGACGACTACCACGAGCTCTGGGTCGATCCCAAATCCTCCTCGCGCATGATTCTCGGCACTGACCAGGGCACTACCATCAGCCTCAATCGCGGTAAGACCTGGTCCTCCTGGTACAACCAGCCCACCGCGCAGATGTATCACGTCACCACCGACGACCAGTTTCCCTACACTGTCTACGGCGCACAGCAGGACAGCGGCGGCGCAGCCGTCCCCAGCCGCACCGACCACCTCCAGATCACCCCGCGCGACTGGTTCCCCGCCAGTGGCAGCGAGAGCGGCTACTTCGCCGTCGATCCCAAAGACTCCAACATCCTCTATGTCAGCGGGAGCTACGGCACCGTCTCCCGCTGGGACAAAAAACTCTCCCTCACCCAGGACGTCACCCCTTGGCCCGTTCCCGTCTTCGGCAGCGAGATCTCCGCACGCAAGTACCGCGATCCCTGGACCCCGCCGCTCGCCTTCTCCACCGTCGACAAGACCTCGCTCTACCTCGGCAACCAGTACGTCCTCAAGACCACCGACGGCGGCCTCCACTGGACCCGAATCAGCCCCGACCTGACCGGCACGACCTCCGCCCAGTCCTCCACCAAGGAAGCCGTCGCCACCGCCGGCAATCCCTCCACCTACAACTCCATCGCCGACTCCGGTAAGCCAGACGGTCCCACCATCGAGAACGCCATCGCCCGCGGCTACGGCACCCTCGCCACCGTCGCTCCCTCCTACGTCGAAAAAGACGTCCTCTGGACCGGCAGCGACACCGGCGTTCTCTCGCTCACCCGCGACGGCGGCCAATCGTGGACGAACGTCACACCAGAGCCCATGCGTGCCCCAGACAAAAGCTGGAGCCGCGTCTCCCTCATCGAGCCATCGCACTTCGACGCCGCCATCGCCTACGCCGCCGTCGAGCGCCACCGCATGGACGACCAGAACCCCTACCTCTACCGGACCCGCGACTTCGGCAAGACCTGGAAGCCCATCACCACCGGCCTCGCCGCGCCCGCCTTCGTCAACGCCGTCCGCGAAGATCCCACCCAGAAGGGTCTCCTCTACGCAGGCACCGAGTTCGGCGCCTACATCTCCTTCGACGACGGCGACCACTGGCAACCGCTCCAACTGAATCTTCCCGTGACCTCAGTCCGCGACCTCGCCATCCACGCAGACGACCTCATCGTCGCCACCCATGGCCGGTCTTTCTGGATCTTGGATGACATCACGCCCTTGCGCCAAGCCGTCGCGCACGCCGAGAGCCGTGCCCCCTTCCTCTATCAGCCTGAGCGCACCATCCGAGTTGACAACGACGCCTTCCCCGGCACCCCTTTGCCGCCCGAAGAGCCCACCGCCGAGAATCCTCCCAATGGCGCTATCCTCGACTACTACCTCTCCACCAAGGCCCGCGAAGTCGAGCTACGGATCTACACCGCCGACCACAAGCTCGTGCGCCACTTCTCCTCCGAGGGAGAGCCCGAAGAGCGCAGCACCGACCTGCCCATCGCCGCGCGCTGGTTCCCCGAGCCACAGCGCCTCGAGACCGCCCCCGGTATGCATCGCTTCGTCTGGAACCTCGCCTGGGGCACCTCCGGCGTCGCCGAAGACACCGATCCCGACGACGGCGAAGGCAGCATCCCGCACGGTCCGCGTGTCGCGCCCGGCAAATACACGGTGGAGCTCGCGGTCGATGGCCAGAAGGCACCGCCGCAAACTCTCGTCGTCGTCATGGACCCGCGCTCTCCCGCAACCCCGGCCGTCCTGCAACAGCAGTTCGACATAAGCTACAAGGTCTTCGAAGACTCCCTCCAAAGCCGCCGCGCCCTCGCCGAGATCGCCTCCGTCCAGCAGCAGCTCGACAAGATCCTCGCCGACGTAACACAGCAACAAACCGAGGTCCACCGGAAAGCCGCAGCCGTTTCCGAGGCAATCCACTCCCTCCTCGAGGGCGATCCACAAGCCACCGACCGCACCATCGGCCTCGATCCGGCAAACACAGAGCTGACCGCCGTCCTTAACGTCGCGGAAAACTCCACCCGCACCACGCCATCGCAGGCGCTCGCCGTCTACGACGAGGCCCGCAAAGCCTCGACCGCCCGCATCCAGGAGTGGGCCACCCTCAAGCAAGGCCCGCTCGCCGATCTCAACCTGCAGATGAAGACCCAGAGCCTCAAACCCATCGCCATCGGCGAGATCGAGCGCGAGGTCTACCACCTAATGACGCGCTAGCCGAAGCGCACCAAGCCTAGACGAATCGCGGCGAGCCTCACCCCCGATCGAACAAACGGAGCCACGCGGCCCAGGCACCCGTGGCTCTCCACACCTCCTCCATTCCGGAGGCCAGGAGGCACACCATCCGCAACCAGTTTTTCCTCCCTATCATCGCTGCCTGTTTCTCGACCGCTTTGCTCGCGCAGAACGCCAGCGGAGCCCTGCGCGGCATCATCCAGGACTCCTCCAGCGCCCGCATCGGCAACGCCACCGTCCTCGTCGAACGCTCCGACACCGCCCAATCCCGCCGCGTCCTCTCCGACGCCCACGGCGAGTTCCGCATCGACGACCTCGCCCCCGGCCTTTGGCACATCCGCGTCGAGGGCTACGGCTTCGCCACCCCCTCCGCCGACGTCTCCGTCGCTGTCAGCACCCTCCGCGACATCGCCGTCACCCTGCAGCCCGCGCAGGTGCAGCAGTCCGTCACCGTCGCCGCTCGCGCCTCCTCCATTGCCACCCAGACCATCGACCTCTCCAGCAGCGTGCATCAAAGCGTCGCAACCACCCAAGACCTGGAAGGCCTGCCACTCCCCGCGCGCAGCTTCGCCAACATCGCCTACCTCGCCCCCGGCACCGAGCCCGTTGAGCCCTCCGACCCCACCAAGGCGCGCATCACCGCTGTCTCCACCGGCGGCAGTTCCGGCCTCAACAACGAGCTCTCCGTCGACGGCGGCGACAACTCCGACGACTACATCGGCGGCTTCCTGCAAAACTACTCCCCCGACTCCATCGAAGAGTTCGCCATCCGCACCGGACAGGAGGACGCCGACACCGGCGGCACCACCGCCGGCTCCATCGTCATCACCACCAAAAGCGGCACCGACGCCTGGCACGGCGAAGCAGCCTTCTACGAACGCGCCGCCGCGCTCAACGCCCGTTACCCCATCGAGAACCCCGCCCCCAATCCCAAGCAGCCCTTCTCCCGCCAAAACTACGTCGGCACCCTCGGCGGCCCCATCGTCAAGGACAAGCTCTGGTTCTTCGTGGCCTTTGAAAACGTCCACGAGAACGCCAGCATCGCCTACAGCCCCGCCAGCACCACGCAGTTTGACGCGCTTTCGGAACTCGCCGCCGAAGGACTCATCTCCGACGTGCCCACCATCTCCGTCCCATCCAGCGTGCCCATCCCCTTCCGCGACTACTTCGATTCCCTGCGCCTCGACTGGGCGCAATCCGAACGCTCGCAATGGTTCCTGCGCGCCTCCACCGACGACTACACCACCCACAACAACCTCGTGCAACAAGGCACACTGCCCTCGACCGGCATGCTCTCGCACAACAACTACATGAGCCTCGTGATCGGCAATCAGTTTTCCTTCTCGCCGACCTGGCTCGGCAAGCTGGTGTTGAACGCCAGCGGTCTGCACCTCACCCAGACCCGCAACTCGGACCTCGGCTTCGCACTCGCCTTCCCCTTCAGTTCCACCGCCCTCACCATCTCCGGCTTCGAGACCTACGGCGACAACCAGTTTGCCACTCCCATCACCTTCTTCCCTTCCATCCGCAATCAGGAAAAGTACCAACTCCGCTACGACGTCAGCCACATCCACGGCCGCCACTCCCTGCAGTTCGGCGCCAACATCATCCACGAACCCGTACTCGGCGGCGCCTTCCCCAGCAATACTGAGACCCTCTATCAGTTCCCGCAGGACCCGACCTACTATCTCGCCAACCCCGCGCAGTTCACCATCGACCAGGCCGCCGGCGCCTCCACCTCCAGCCCCGGCGGCCCCTTCTCGCAGAACGTACAGCGCCTCGCCTTCTACGCACAGGACTCCTGGCGCGTCTCGCCTAACCTGACCTTCAACTATGGCCTGCGCTACAGCACCACCTTCGACCTCTTCAACGCCGAGGGCCGCAGCCAGACCGAGAATCCCGGCTACCTCACCCTCGCCGCCCTCGGCATCCCGCTTGTCCAGGACGCGCCGCACGACGACCACAAGCAGATCGCGCCCCGTCTCGGCTTCGCCTACGCCCCCGGCCACCACGCCAGCACCGTCCTCCGCGGCGGCTTCGGTCTCTACTTCAACGACCTCGCTCAGAACGGCTGGGCCACCGCGCTCGAAGCCGTCAACCAGCCTGCCAGTTTGTGCCTCGATCCGGCACAAAATCCGTCCAGCCCAGAAAACTCCGGCTGCGTCCCCGGCAACGCCAGCGGCGGCACCGCCAACCTCATCGACCCCAACTATAAGACGCCCTACGCCATCCACGTCTCCGGCGGCATGCAGCACTCCTTCAACGCCAATTGGTCCCTCACCGCCGACTACATCCACGAGCAGGGCAACCACGGCTACCGCGCCTACAGCTACACCGGCGGCACCAATCTCTTCACCCCGCAGCTAGCCGCCACCGACCCCAACCAGGCTGCCGTTGTCCCCGACGTCAACGTCTACCACTCCGACAACCGCTCCAGCTATAACGGCCTCCTGGTCCACCTCCAGGGCAGCGTCCCCCACCACCTCACCTTCATCGCCAACTACACCTTCTCCAAGGCCCAGACCTGGGGCTGCGTCCTCGGCGAACTCTTCGACTACGTCAACGGCGTCTGCAATCCGCTCAACGCCTTCGGCCCCGCCGACTACGGCCCCTCCGGCGAAGATGTCCGCCACCGCTTCGTTCTCGCCGGCACCTGGCAGGCTCCCGCCGGCTTCGAGATTAGCGGCCTCTCGCAAGCCGAGAGCGCCCGTCCCTTCACCATCACCACCGTCGACAATCGCGAGCGCATCTCCATCAACGGCGTCCCCACCGTCCTCGATGAGTTCCGCGGCACCCCCTACATCCAGACCGACCTCCGCGTCGCCCGCCTCCTCCACCTTGGCGACCGCTGGACCATCCTTCCCTTCGTCGAGTTCTTCAACCTCTTCAACCGCCTCAACCCCGGCGCCAACTATGTCACCAACGCCGGCTCGCTTCCCGTTCCCGCCACGCAGGCCCAATCCGGTAACATCACCAGCGTCTGCACCGACGCCTTCTGCGACACCACCACCCCGGTCACCAGCCTCAAGCAACTCAGCATCCCCGCCGGCAGCCTGGGAGACTTCTTCGGCTCCGGCACCACTGTCGGCATCCCCTTCGCCGCGCAGTTCGGCACCCGCGTCACCTTCTGACCCACTTCGCCTCACCACACGGCGACCTCGCTCCACGAGGTCGCCCACCCACCAAATGAGAGCTCCGCCATTGCATCTCGCGCGAGCCTCCCATACACTTGAAAAGTCCCCCATGGGGGCGGTTAGCTCAGTTGGTTAGAGCGCCTGCCTTACAAGCAGGATGTCGGGGGTTCGAGTCCCTCACTGCCCACCACTCCTAAATATCAGAAAACAAAAAAGATAAGAGCGATTCGAGAGTCTCCCGAAATCGCTCTTTTTCTCGTTTTGGCTACTACGCTGGCCACTACTAGGTTTTTACTGCACTCTTCAAAAAAAACGCTCCATTGTGGCGGGGATCGTCGTGCGCTCTCCCGGTGCCAGATGCTGATATTTGCGCTGCTGAGCCTCGTTCTGTTTCTCCTGACGATGCTCCCAGCTGAGGCAAGCGGCAGGAAGATAGCTTTCTGCCTCAGTTCGGAAGTGATTGCTGTTGTGAAGAAGTGACCTAACATGAAAGACGCATGGCTGGCAGTCCTGCGGCGTGTCATGCTCAGGCCATGTCTGACGATCAACTCATCGAGTCACAGATACCCTATGCGCGCGGACTCGCTGGTATGATGTGCCGCCACTTGCGCGGAGTCATCGCGCCGGATGAGTTGCAGAGCGTTGCTTATCTCGCGCTGGTGAGTTGCGCAGCTCGGTACGACGCGAGTCTTGGAACAAGCTTCAGGACGTACCTCTATCGCCGCGTGACCGGAGCCATGCTCGACTATGCCCGCGATGAAGATCCACGCTCGCGCTACCAGTGGCGCAGAGACGGCGTGAGCAGACCGACGGTGCAGTTTGCTGATGAAGACGCAGACGTAGGACTCAAGCTCTCAGGACTGCGCAGCCGCGAGTCTAGCCCCGAGCATGCCGCGATGATCGCGCAAGCGGTCGATACGCTCGCCTGCTACGCGACGAAGCCGATGCGCCGGATGGTTATGCAGCTCAAGTATCGCGACGGCTGCACGGAGTCTGAGATTGCAGCGCGCACTGGCTTCGAGGCGTCGCACATCGGTACAGTCGCAGCTGGGGAGCTGGAGAAGATTCGCTCGCACCTTGGCATGGCGACGCTGCGCCCTCGACGGCAGCTGGGCAGGCGTGGGACAGTCAAGGCGGCGTCGGCGCGCGCTGAGCGCTGAAGTCGTGTACGGCGACAGAGAGCGACGCCACAGGCAGGCGCTGAGAGCATCGAGCAAGTATGCCGGGGGGGGCGCGACCGGCTGGGGGTCTGCGTTGACATGGGCAGCTTGAGCGCTGAGACGTCACAGGGCGTCGTAGGAGCGTCGTGGCGGCGTCGGTGGACGCTAGGCGAGCTGCGCTTTTGGCAACTACGAGCGATCTGGCGAGCGCAGAAGCTCAACCTCTAGCGCGGTTCCTTGGCAACTACGCTGGCAACTACGAGTCTAAAAGGATTGAACGCACCCTCGGCCTTCTGGTGCCGCTGGGCCTCCTTGCTGGCTGCGAGAGTCGCCTTGCCTTCGGAGATGAACGCCTCCATCGCTTTGCCCACTTCGGTCTTGACGCCACGCATGAGGTGCGAATACTTGTCCAGCGTGATCCCGATTCGCGAGTGCCCAAGCTGCTCCTGCACTACCTTGGGTGGACCTTGCTGCGCAGCATGGCCGAGGCGAGCGAGTGGCGCAGGTCGTGCAGCCACGTAACTGCCGGGATATCAGCCAACGCCCGGACCTCTGCGAAGGCGGCGGTGGCAGTATCGGGATGCCGTCCCCGAACTCGGTGCTGACACGATGTCCTGCTCCCTCCATCGATCCCCAGCCTGGAGTACGCATGAAACATGGGATCGAGGGCGAGCATTCCCCCTGTCTCCGGCTGATCGCCTTTATCGATCCCCGCCTCCCCGCAATTTACGATGCATTGTTGTCTAGGCAGTTCGATGTCGTTCACGCCCATGAGCCGTACCACCGCTCCTAAGCCATCCGCCATAGGAAGTCGGGGGGGCAATAAAAAACGGATGTCGCGAGGCACCCGTTGGCCTCTGGCGGCGCTGCCTTCGCAAGGACGAGCAACTTTCACCGAATCCCTATCGACGCCGCCTTGGGCCTTGTATCGCGCCGCGCTACTGTATACGTCCGCTTCACTACCGCCGCCTCTGCATACAGGCGGTTACAGGTGCGACGGTCGCGTATCCCCTAAAGGGCCAATTATCAATCTCCGAGACCCGCAGCGAAAGTGGCACGTCGCTTGCTACATGGGAAAGCGGACCGTCAAATCGGCTGAAGTCAATCACTTCTTGAGGGATTCAATTGAAAGACCATATATGGATGCTGGCTATCAGGATCCAGAACGTTCTCAACGGTGACGAGGGTCAGGACCTGATCGAATATGCACTCGTGGTTGCCCTGATTGCGTTAGCGGCAACGGCGGGTATGAGAAATGTGGCAACCTCGATCAATACTGCCTTCAGCAGCATTGGCACGAGGCTCTCGACCGTCACGACATAGTCCGTGGGCTGAGCGATGGCTGGCGGACGTCCAGCGTGCAATGAAAAACGGATGCCGAGGCACCCGTCTGGTTGAGCAAGGTTACATTCTCATTCTCTGAATTTGGACCGCCCCTGTCACGCGGTTCACTGTAGCGACAGCGCCAGACTCGAAGAAGTAGGTCACGGTCGTCTCTGTCACCTCGGCGTCCTCAATCGTGCCGTCGGGGGGGTGGAGGCGTCGCGGATGATCTCATCGGTCTCGTCGATGGTCCGTTGGGCGGTGGTGGTCATGTGCTGGCTCCTTTGGTGGTGCGTTCGAGCCAACCGTCACCGATTCCAGCTGGGAGGACAAGCCCTTATTCGGGGTGCTCGCAGTTGTCTCCTGAAGTGACAACTTTCCCCACCCCACCAGCGAGGAACACCCACTCCGGGGCGCTGGCAGAACGCCTCACGCTGCGCCGTAAACCGCCCGAGGTGCGTTCCTTGGGGTTTGGGGGGGGATAGGGGTTCCCCCCGGCTGCGCCCTCCATCTGTCAGCAACCGTCAGCAGTAGCCGGGGGAAATTGGCAACACATGGCGGACATGGCGGGGTTTGACACAGGCAGTAATCGTACAACCAGCAACGCGTAAATACCAATAAATCACATACTTACATGATTATGTGAAAGAAGTAAAATAGGTTGAAGGCGAAGCCCCTGTTATCGCGGAGCGGAGCGGGAGGGCGGCGCCTCGTCGCGCTTCGACCTCTGGGGGCGGAGCGATCTTTCATAATGCATTGAAAATCGCTCATCGTTCGTCTTACAAGCAGGATGTCGGAGGTTTCGAGTCCCTCACTGCCAACCATTCAAATAATTCATATCAAAAGACTTACACGGTTTTCTCCTGTCCACCAAAAAGGCTGAAAGCCACAAATATCAGCAACCGGTCAGCAACCGGGTTTTGATTTCGCTGCTGACAGGTCACCTTCCGGCCTTCCCTTCGCCGTCCCGCCCGCCGTTTTGAAGATTCGGCGACCGAACGAAGGTATGATCCGAATTGCAACCAAAGGTGAGCGGCTCATGCGTAAGTTGGTGCTTGCGTTCTTGTTGACTGTTCCCGTGGCTAGCGGTCAGAACTCGCCGCCTCCCGTCAGCGTAGCAAAGCCGGATCGTACGCTCACACTGCTCGGAAGGTATGAAGTGATTGGAGAGAGAAAGTCCTTCTGCGTTGCAGTAGTCGAGCACAACATCACGAGTCATGCCATCGCTGCGGGTCGAGACATTCAGCCAATGTCTTGGTACCACATGAAGGTACTTCGCGACGGACAGCCCGCGCCTCAGAAGATCATGCTCAAGAAGTACCTTGAACCACGCCCTGCGGGGAGCGTCTATAGTGGTTCTGTCATGTTTGAGACGATCCCGCCCAAAGGACTCCTGTCTTTCGACGTCCATCTTGAGATGTACTTCGATCTCAGCGCTCCGGGAAAGTACGAAATCACCTTCGATAACGGCGTCGAGACATCAAACACCTTAAGTGCGTGGGTCACGGAACAGGGTCGACCAATCGAGTTTCAATGACTCTGGGGCGCGGGTAGGGTTGGCGGCAGGGGCATCACGGAGCCGGTAGCAGGGTCGTCCAGACCGCCCCGTAAACCCGCCAGAATGCCCAAGGCGAGCCCGGAAGGGGGTTCGTGGGGAAATCGCCTGCACCTGTCAGCAACCGCAGGGCGAAATCTACCAAACATGGCGGACTTGGTTGAGAGCAGGAATCGTACAACCCGCAACGTACAAATGCCTATAAATCATATATTTACAGGATATGTAATGGCAAAGAAAATGAGTTAGAGGTGTCTCCCCGTAACTCGTTAAAAGCGTTCACCGTTCGTCTTACAAGCAGGATGTTGAGGGTTCGATTCCCTCACTGCCCACATCACACTTGCAACTCATTCAAAATGTAGAATTTGCAAGGAGTGAACGATTTAAGTTTTCGCCTGAATTGTCCTTTTTTGCCTGTTTCACCCCTATTTCACTTCTGCCCCCCGAAAATCGTACTAAGGCTGATTTTTCATGCGGCTTTGGGCTGTCGGTAGCTGCATTCTTCGCCGCGATCAAAAAATAGATAGTCCCGACGCTCACGAGCACTGGCAGGGGAAATATGCTGCAACTGCAAGAACACACTCCCGCCACTTGGCCCCAACGAAAGACCAAGGGAGCGCTATTGCAGCCGCTGCGCTCCGCAACAGTCCAAACGGGTCTACATGAGTTTCATAAATGCTAAAGGGGGGCTGGCTCTGCCAAGTCCTAGAGGCCGACCTAAAAACTCCTCTACCTCGCACGTTCACCTTCCAAGCGTCCGATAAGGTCGAGGAACTGATTCGTAGGGGTGGAGGGATGAAAGACCTTGCTGCGAAACAGGCCATAGAACAGGCAATCAATAAGGGCCGTGGTGGGGTGGTCCGGTTTATCCGGGGAACAGTATGCAAGGCTGAAAGGCTAACCAGTCAAGCCCGCTGGTCGAGCATTACCTCTATAGCAGTAAGAAGTGCCTCTGGCCCCTGAGTGCTGTCAAGTACCCTGTCCGCACCTCGTTCTGCATCGGCAGAAGATCCAGGGGACAGAACAACATTCTTGAGTTGAGGTTTAAGAGCACTGAGAACAATCATTCCGTTCTCCCGCTCTAATCTCGATGCACTTGAGCACCAGACTACGAGAGTAATTTCGTGGAACGGAATGATGCGCAGAGCATCTCTTCGGTTCGTCGCAACAAAAACCCGATATCCCCGCGATTCGAGGATCAAACGCCGGGTATTGAGCAGTAGGGCATCGCTTCCGTAGACTAGAATTTCGGCCGACACGTCCAGTCCTCCACTCCAACAAAAGCTATGGACAAATGATCTACCAGAGCCGCTTCGGACGTCTGTGTTGTAGACAACAAAGGACTTCGAGCCTGCTTAAAATGAGATAGAAACGGTGGCTCAAATGTGCGGACGCTACTATCGCCGTTCTGATAAACAGCGCATAGCCGAGGCTTTTCAAGTCGGCAAACTGTCTGACGACTTCGTACTCCCGCCCTGGGATTACAACGTTGCCCCGACAACGCATCAGCCTGTCATCGTCATCAGGCTTACCAAGGAACATGCGGAACGTGAGATGGTCTTGATGCGGTGGGGCATGGTCCCACACTCTGCGAAGTCCATTGCGGACTTCAAAGGCTTTTCAACTATCAATGCCAGAGCCGAAACACTGATGAACTCCGCTATGTGGAGACTTCCCTTTCAGCGCCGCCGTTGTCTCGTACCGGCAGATGGTTTCTACGAATGGGAGAAGATAGCCCCTAAGACCAAGCAGCCCTATGCGTTCATGATGGCCGATGAGAAACCCTTCGCCTTCGCTGGCCTATGGGACGCTTGGAAGGACGAACAAGGCGATTGGCTTCAAAGCTATGCAATCATCACCACGACCCCAAACGAACTGACAGCCACCGCTCACAATCGTATGCCGGTCATATTGCACCCTGACGACTATGAGCAGTGGCTGATGAGTGTGGACGGGGAGCGTCCACCTGTAGAGTTACTTCGTCCATACCCTGCGGACGAAATGAAGGCTAAAAAGGCCCATACCGATGTGGGGAATGTTAAAAACAACCACCCTGAGTTGCTAAACAGTGCCTAAGCTACTGCCTCTGCCTTTGCAGCTTTCTTAGCCGCTCTCCTTACCTTTGCCCACCGAGCTTGTTGTGCAGCAGCAATCTTTGCTTTACCTTCCGCGCTCATCGTGCGCTTGGCTGGCTTTACGTTGGCAGGAATGGAACTGCCCGCATTCTTCTTCGGTCGGCCAGGACCATTCTTCTTGACTGCACCGGTTAGTAAGGCCTTCGCCTCTTGCAACTTCGATATCTGCGAATCAATCTGCTCAATAATCTTCGTTATATCCATGGTTCCCTCCAATCTTCATCCTAAACGACAAAATGCCATTCCGATAAGGGGATGACATAGATGGACACATTATGTAACAGGTGGGATGAGGTTGGGATATCTAGCAGCCATGACAGCAGACAGATTTCCAGTAAGGATGTGAAGGCTTCAATATAGCCGTTTGTAGCCTGCTGGTGCGTTCGCTGAGGGTTCGGGCATACCTCCATCGCAGAGAAAATCAAGTAGCCTACGACACACCAGAGGGCCGGATGTTGGTTGATTATGTCGAGCATTCGATTTCCTTCTGCGGCGCGAGGATGTCGAGACGCCCGTTGTATATCTCCAGCACCATAGCGGCTCGATTAGGATCGGTTGACCAGTGAGGCGATACCGCAGCAATAAATGTTTTTGGTGTTGCCGCATTGAGTGCGTCCGCGTAGCAAGCTGACCTGATGCAGTACGTCCATACGTTCAGTCATGCAATCGGCCCATTAAGAGAAAACAGGCCGTATAGCGGGCACAGTCGCCCATGCGTGATTCAGAAACTCTTTGGTGGATATAGAGATTGTTTGCCCTATCTACGTTGAAGGCTTCGTCAGGCCGAACAGATTGCTTGCCTGAACCACAAGCTCGCTGGTTCCCCATGCAGACTCTAATGCTACCCACGCATCTCGGAGATGTCCGATGCGCTTGATCCGGTGATCGCCACTTGTCTAGCAACCTCTGTATCGGTCGCCTCAAGGTGTTTGTCCATCGAGGTTATCTTTTCATCTTGGAGCGCGTCTTCGGTGGTGAGGACAGGGATTGTCTGAATCCTGTCCGTTGGGCGTACGCAGGTGGAAAATGGGCACTCAGACTGACAAACGCGCCTATTGAGAGAACTGAGACCTTCGAGGCAAGCGTGAGGTTATCGAGGATGCGGGAAGGGATAGCTTCGAATTCGAGCGTGGATATTCCTTATGCTTACTGGATAGACAGCGATTCCGACTGCTGCGCCCACCCCACCACTCGGAATGGCTGAGACCGTGGCGGAGATATTGCTAATGTTGGTCCCCGCCGGTATGTGCATCGAATATGTTGCTTGTGCCCAACGCCCAATATGGACTTATCGTATGAAGCATTTGAAGCCGTGACGAGTAGGCCGGAGGGAGTCCTACTCGCCTGGAGGAAGTCGTACGACCGATCATTCTAGCAGCAACCCTTGACGCTATCCGGTATCGGTTTGGTACACGGAGACGGTCGTGCTGGGGTGGAATGCGCGGCGATTTTTGTGCACGTTGCAAGTCGACAAACTGGCGCAAAAATCCCCGGGCACTCCACGGCCGGGCCGGACTACGCAATGATCTGTTGACGAGAAAGCGTTACCCCGCGTCAACGTTTTCAGTGTCAAGAACGCGATCGGCGGGAACCGATCTCGTCAATCTTGGCTTCTTGCTCGCAATTGAGCATTTTCCTTCGTATGCTGGGTCCAATGACTCGTTCGGATATTCAGTTATGAAGCGTTCTCCCAAGAGTGGCGCTCTCCCCAAGATCGACATTCGCGATGTGGCGTTGCGAGCGCAGGTCTCCATCGCGACCGTTTCCCGCGCGATCAACCATGTCCCGACAGTGGACGCCCTCTTGGCAGCACGGGTGTGGAAAGCTGTCGCAGAGCTCGACTACTTCCCCAATACACAAGCGCGGGCACTTGTATCCGGTAAGAGCAAACTTCTTGGGCTGATCGTCTCGGAGATTACCAACCCGTTTTTCCCGGAACTCATTCAGGAGTTCGAGCAGGTCGCTGTCGAGCGGGGTTATGAAATTCTCATCGCCTCGACCAACTACGAAAGAACCAAGATGGAGCAGTGTACGCGACGGATGCTCGAACGCAAGGTAGACGGCGTGGCGGTGATGACCTTCGGCATCGAGGACTTTCTTTTCGAACACTTCGCGGTCAACAACATTCCAGTGGTGTTCATCGACGCCGCTCCTTCACGCCCACTGAGCAGCGTTGTGGCAGTGGACTATCGCGCTGGCATCTATGAAGGCGTCCAGCATCTCGCCGTGCTGGGACATCGCGAGATAGGCTTTATCAGCGGGCCGCTACGGCTGCGCTCGGCTGTGGCACGCAGGGATGCCTTCCTTGAATGCGTGCGATCGACAGGCATCAAGCCTAACCCGCAGTGGATCATTGAAGGCGATCACACGCTGAACGGGGGGCACGATGCGATGCGAAAGATCCTGGGGCTGCCGAAATGGCCGACAGCGATGATGTGCTCCAACGATATGACCGCCATCGGGGTCCAGCATGCCCTCTTCGAAGCCAAACTAAAGGTTCCTGACGACTTCTCGCTTATCGGCTTCGACGATATTCATCTCGCCGAGTACACCATTCCTCCCTTGACGACGGTGGGAATGTCTTGCAAGGATCTAGCATCAAAGGCAGTCGACAGCCTGCTGTCGCATCTACAGCCTCGTGGAGCGAAGACCGAGCCTCCCAGCAAGATCACCACGAGACTGATCGTGCGCCAGACCACTGGATTGCCGAAGAATGCTTTGCTGGATCTTACCGCCTCAACCAAGAAGATGGTGGGCCGACGCTCGAACCTTCCATAAGCAGGTCGGTCGATGTCACGTAGTTTTCCCGCAGTTTGGGTAAGACAACATGCGTGTTGTGAACTCCCTGAGTTACAAACAATCTTGCTTCAGGTGGTCGACCCGCTCTGTCCATAGGTGGCAGTCTTACCATGCTTCCGGCAATAATGTCGGTTCAACAGAGTCTGCGAGACCGGTTCCACGTGGACGTTCAACAATAATGTGCGAAAGGCCATCTTGGCAATCGCTTCCAGCACAACCGCATTATGCGTTGCATCGCGTGGCGTTTCGCCCCAGACAAAAGGCGCATGGCCGGCCACTAGGCAAGCTGGGACGGCCATAGGATCAACCGGTTCCAAGCTTGGCCCTCCACGAAAGCGGGCGACGATGGCGAGGCCCGTCTCGTGGACGTAACGGCCGCCGATTCCTTCATCCGATAAAGGGGAGGTCACCGGTACGGGGCCGCAGAAATAATCGGCATGGGTCGTGCCAAACGGCTGTATTGGCATACCTGCCTGAGCAAAGCTTGTGGCGAACTCCGAATGTGTGTGTACAACTGCGCCAATCTCCTCGAACTCCCTGTAGAGCAAGGTGTGGGTCTCAAGATCTGAGGATGGCCGAAGATTTCCTTCCACAATCCTGCCCTCCAGGTCGGTGAGGACCATGTCCTCGGGACGGAGTTTGTCGTAATCGACTCCAGAGGGCTTAATGACCACCAGTCCTTGTTGACGATCCACCCCGGATGCATTGCCGAATGTATAGAGCACCAGGCCTTTCCGTACCAGCTCAAGATTCGACTCGAGCACTTCTTCGCGCAAGCTTTGCAAGAGCATGAAGATCTCCATGTTTCCTTGATAGGTTGAACCGTCGTTTTCTTTGGCGGTGATGGGTTTGATCATTGCGGAAGACGGCGAATCCTATCAAAGCCTCCCGCGACAGTAGTAAGAGGTCTCGCTTACATCCATGGTTCAGTGCGGCGAGACATCCGCACGGGATGCCGCAGCGATTCTGCGAAGCTCGGGAAGGACATCGCCGAGTCCCACCGGCACGCTGTCTCGCTGGCCCAAGTTGAAGTAGACGCGGCGATAGAGCTGGAAGAGGTCGTCGTAACAAGCCTTGGCGGCGGCTCGCGGATTGTAGATCCTAAACGGCAGACACATCGCTTGCTGTGCTGCTTCAATGGACGGAAAGACACCGGCAGCGACAAGTCCAAAGATTCCCGAACCCAGGCTGGTGGGAACGCCGTCCGGCACGAGCACCGGCTTGCCGAGAACGTCTGAGTAGACCTGATTGAGAACCGCGTTGTGTTGCGGCACGCCGCCCGCGTTAATGACGCGCTCCACCGGGACGCCGTACTCAGCCATCCGCTCCAGGATGATGCGCGTATGGAGTGCGGTGCCCTCAATCGCGGCGAACAGTTCGTCCTTTGCGGTGTGGAGCAGATTCCAACCAAGCGTGATGCCACCGAGTTCCGAATTAACGAGGACGGTGCGATCGCCATTGTCCCAGCTGAGCCGGAGCAAGCCGGTCTGACCTGGGCCGTAATGCTCAAGCCCCCCACTAAGCGTGCGCAGGTCGGTGCCGGCACGGCGGGCGATCGCATCGAAGATGTCACCTGCGGCCGAGAGCCCGGCTTCGATACCGGTAAAGGCAGGATGCACACTCCCGGGAACAACCCCGCAGACACCCGGAATGAGACGCGGTTGACGACTCATGGCGATGATGCAGGTAGAGGTGCCAATCACATTCACCACGTCCCCTTCCCGACACCCTGCGCCGATTGCATCCCAGTGCGCGTCAAACGCCCCAACGGGAATCGGAATGCCTTCGGGGATGCCGAGACGCTCCGCCCACACTCTGCCGAGGTGCCCCGCAATGGCGTCCGAGGTCCGGTAGTTGCCGTCGAGTTTCTCGCGGATCCCCACAAACAGCGGGTCGAGACGGCTCAGGAAGTCCTGTGGAGGTAGCCCGCCCCAGCGTGGATTCCACATCCATTTATGTCCCATGGCACAGATGCTCCGCGGCACGAGCTTGGGATCGGTGATACCAATCAGCGTGGCGGCGACCATATCGCAGTGTTCGAGGGCGGTCGCGAAGCGGGATCTTTTGTCAGGATTATTTCGTAGCCAATACAGCAGCTTCGCAAACCCCCACTCGTGGGAGTAAATCCCGCCGCACCATGCGATGGCTTCGAGCTCTTCGCGGCGTGCCAGTTCGGTGATCTGTCGCGCCTCCTTGTGGGCACGGTGGTCGCACCAGAGGAGATATTCGTCCAGCGGCTGCAGGTTGTCATCGACGGGGATCACACTCGATCCCGTGGTGTCGAGGGAAAGCGCCACAATCTCCTTCGGGGCGACCGAGGTCTGGCCGAGCACGTCATGCATGGCCTTGACCAGCGCATCCATATGGTCTCCATGCGACTGCGTGGCGAGATCGGGATCCTCCGCGGAGCGATGCAATGGGTAGCCCGCGGCAGCGGTCCCCAATCTTCCTCGCTCACTATCGAGCAAGGTGACGCGAACACTCAACGTTCCGAAATCTACCCCGGCGACGATCGGCATATCTATTTTCTTTCCTTTTAGAGGGAGTACCAAGCAACGTCCACTCTGGCGTAAACGCTTTCTACACGATCCAAGTCCTACCTAATAGGAATTTCCAGTACCTCGATCGCATACGCTGGCACGGTGTGGCTGAAGCTGGGGCCAATCCCTTCCAGCCTGGTCTGCACCGGCACAACACGAGCCGGCGCGGCGATTGTGTTGGTTTCGGCAGGATTCGCGCCCCTCAGCGTAACAAGTGTGGCCGATCCCGCGCTCTTCCCCGCTCCGCTCAAATCGATCTCCAACTGCTGCGACCTGGAGTTGGCGTTTACCAATTTCAGATATACGACCCCTTTCTTTGGATCACATGTTACGGAATAGAAGAAGCGGTCGGGAACTGCGATCAGAGAGGATGCCGGAACCTCTGTTCCTAGGTACTCGGCAAAGACAGCCTGTGCGTAATAGCTCGGAGAACCGTAGCTATTCAGGGCGTCATAACCGACCAGATCAGACTCCCATTGCATAGCACCGGGATTCACGTTCACAAATAATGGCGCGTAGGAGGCCATGACGATCAAGTCGCTGTTGCGTTCCAAGGATGTCATCCATGCGGCGTCGCCCAGCGCGGCTCCCAGGTTCGTCGTCGGACTTCCTTCCCGCGTCGCCCACTCCCCAACGAATATCTTCGGCCCGTTCCGATCCGCATCATCATAGTGCTTGACGAAACCGAAGAATTCATCCGCCCGTTTGTAGTAGTGGTCGTCCACGACATCTGGCTTCATCTGTTTCAACGGCTCGGTTGCAATCAACTGTAGTTTGGGATATCGGGCTTTGATAACCTTATAGAATTGCTGATAGCGTCCTTCATAGCTTCCAGAGAGATCGAAGGAATCTTCGTTTCCGATCTCCACATAGCTCAACGGAAAGGTTGCTGGGTGACCGAGCTTTGCGCGAATCGCACCCCACCTCGTCGTGGCTGCATCTCCCGTGAGGAATTCGATCTCGTCCAACGCATCGTCCACGTATGGACGCAGCCCCGGCCCGGGGGGAACATGCGCGCCCTTCAGGGAATACCCCGCATACACCGCTAGAACCGGTTCAATCTTCAGATCCTCCGTCCACTCCAGGAATTCCAGCAGCCCCATGCCGTCGGAAGACTGGTACCCCCACGGACCGCGATGCGTGGGACGATCTACCAAAGGACCAATCGTCGCCTTCCAATCGAACCGCTCTTCGACTGTATTTCCCTCCAGGTAGTTCCCCCCAGGGAGGCGCAGAAACTTCGGGTGCATGGCCGCCAGCTTCTCCATCAGATCGATCCGGTTGCCGTTGTCGCGGTTCCTGTATGTCGGGGGAAAGAGAGAGACAAGCGATAGCCAAACCTTCCCTTGATGTCCCAAGGTCAATTGAAGGTGGTTATCCGCCGACGCTTGTACATCACCGGTGTGCAAGGTGAATTCATAGTGTTTCCATTCCGTCGTTAGCCCATCGCTGGTCGAAGTCGCTACTGTAGCCCCACTGGTATCGTTCACGAGAGAGACCCGCATTGGGCCTACATCTGCCGAGCCCGCCTTCGCATAAAATGATCCCTTATAGATGGTGTCGGGATGGACCGCCATGCCCCAAAAGCCATCGTTTCGCACGCCCGCTTGGTCCTCTGTGTCGGCTTGCGTGATATCCACGCGAAGACTCCGGGGCAAGGCTTCGCTGGGCCCCTCCGCCGTGTCCACAGTCATGTTCGCCTGTGCGTTCCCCAAGTGCACCGAGTTCCAATGCGCGACACCCGCCCAGCCATGGTCCTCAAAGGTGCGATTCCGCACCATCTCCCCGTACAAACCACCGTCGTACGAGTAATTGATCTCCTCCGTCATCAAGCCATACAGCCTCGGGCTCACGGAATGCAGTGGCTTGTCGACCTGGATGCGTAAAGTCGCCTTGGGACTCTGCGCCATGGATGCGGCGCTCAAAACCGCGATCACAACCAGGGACGGCAATTTGAAACACTGGAACATTATTGTGTCTCCTCAAAGAACTCGCTCAGAGATGCATAAGTAAGCGTTTACTACATGCTAGCGATCGGCCGTCTTGCCTTGCCTACCAGCCCGCTACCCCATAAAATATTGAAGGCGGAAACCATCAACTTCGCCGCAGCAACAGCAGCAGACAGGCATGCGGAGAGAGGGTCCTATCCACAGAATGCATCGAGTCCTCCTGCCTGGACCGCCACACATCGCCACCCCTCCACGCCCCAGCTGCAAGCCCGAATTCAGTCAACTCTCTCCTGATCTGAAGAGGGCTATCGGTGAGGTTGAAGATCGCAAGCGCGGTGTCGCCGCCGGTCAGATCCGCCGTCCACGCGATCAATCCATCCTGGTTCATCACCTCGCGACTTGAGATCGCCCCCTGATCAATTCTTAGCAACTCCTTGTTGGTGATCAGCCCGAGCGTCTCTTCATCGAGCAGCGTCAGATTCGATCCGAGTATCAGCGGACTTCGCGCCATAGCCCACAGCGTCAACATCGTGCGTTGCTCCTCAGGCGTCAGCCGAGTGTGCCGAGGCCCGGGTCCCACGTCGGGCCGCGGGCGTAACTCCCCAAGAGCCAGCATGTCGGCGTCCGGCCAGTTTCCGGTACGGGCATATGAGGCCCATGTGGCCGCGGCTGCGAATTGGCTCTTGATCGTGCGTGGAAACGGTGCATCGCTCTGCCATACATCCCATATGTCGTCGGAGACTCGCCACATCTGTGCCAGCGAGCCCACCTCGGCCGCATGCGACAGCGCCGTGGGCCCCGGAGACAGGCTCAGAACTATCGGTCGTTTACTCCGCTCGATTGCAAGCCGGATCTGTCGGATCTCGGACACCTTATAGGGGTGGTCCGCGATACAGTCCACCTTCAGAAAATCGACTCCCCAGCCCGCATACTGCCGCAGCAAAGCGTCGTACCATGCCTGCCCGGCGGTATTGCTTTTCACACCCCAGTTAGTTGGGTCCCAGGGGCATGCGTCCGTCACATCAGCGGCGTCGCTCGCGTGAAATGCGCTCCCTTCCAACGGCAGGTCAAGGCGAACACTCTCACGTGGGATGCCGCGAACGATGTGGATGCCGAACTTCAACCCCTGTGCGTGGACCCAGCGGCCTAGCTCAGCAAAGCCTGTGTTCTGCCCATCCGCAGCCACAGCCGAAGGAAATCTTGTCGGCACGGGGATATAACGACCATGTGCGTCGAGTTCATACACCAAGAGATCCGGCTTGGGACGGTCCTCCGGATTTCTTAGGAACCAGCCTTCATCGATCACTGCATATGTCCATCCAAATGGCTTCAGCTTAGTCCCGAGCACCTGAACATTGTCTCGGAACTGCTGCTCGTTGATTGTCAATCCGTAGGAATCCCAGCTGTTCCAACCCATTGGCGGCGTCGGTGCGATGTCGGAATGAGCCACTCTACTTCCTGTTTGAGCCGGCACAGCCGTCTCTGCCACGCATCGCAAGAGGAGAACGCCAGCCAGCGTCATCAGCATCAACGCCTTCCGGAACAACTTCTTCGAACTCTTCACAGATACCCTTGTATGCATAATCCTCATCGGTTGAAACCCACAGACTGGCCAGATCCTGCAGCCGAGGCATATGGCAAACGTTTTCTCAACTGATCCCAAAAGGGATACTCCTCGAGTAAGTCGCCTGTCAAGCAGCAGCCTTTGGGAGTTGCCGCGGCAGGAAACATGATCCTGCTGTCGCCGATCAAGCGATCCGAGCCGGTTGCACGGAATGCAAAATCGGAGCACCCTACGGCCCGTGGCCGAGGCGCTTCCTCCTGTCATCTCACCGCCCACCAATAAAGCCCGAAAAAGTAACTACTTCGATCCCGAAGCAGGTTATGAAACAGCTTCTAGCGCTGCTTGTCACTGGGCTGGAGCGTAGCAAGCTCCCTCACAGGATGGAACTCCAGGAATTCCACCACGGGCTATTCCGCACTGCCCACGGAGTGCTCTTGATAGGTCTTCTGGAAGAGATAAAATGCCTGTTTTTTCTTCCCGTCTTCCGCAATGAGTCCCTTGCGATTGAAGCCGTCCTGCAGCTTCGGGATGTTGCGAGTCGGAGAACGGAAGTCCATCAGGATCCAGGGAATGAGACCGCGTACCTGCGGGATCTGATTGATCATAACGAACTGGTGTTTGTAGACGTTGACCTGCTGTTCCTCGGTCCAGCGCTGTTCTTCTCCCCCATGATTGCCCTGCTTGGCCTCAGCTCCGAACTCGGAGATGAGGATAGGCTTTTGGGGAAGGACCCACTTGATATTGTCAGCATCCTTCGGACGCATCACATACCAGCCGACGTACTCGTTCTGGCCAACAACGTCTAGAACATTCGCGAGAGGGTCGTCCTGCACCATCGTCTTGTCCTTGAGTTTCGGCCCGACGAGGGCGGACGTGATCAGGCGTGTAGAGTCCAGCCCGCGCGCCTCCTTGGCTAAGTTCGCCAGGAATGCGGTACGGATCGGGTTGTTGGGGGTTTCGTTGGAGATGGACCACAGGATGACCGAGGCCTTGTTGCGATCCCGCCGGATCATTTCGTTGAGCATGGCGTTTGCCTTGGCATAGACCTCCGGCTTATCGAACGAGATCTGTTGCCACAGGGGAATCTCCGACCAGATCATGATGCCGTCGCGGTCTGCAGTGCGCTCCATCCGCTCGTCGTGCGGATAGTGGGCGAGACGAACGAAGTTGGCATTCATATCTTGAAGAAAGGCAAAAGTGTTCTGGACATCCTGGTCGGTACAGGCGCGCCCGGTCCGATAGGGCGCTTCCGCGTGCATGTTGGCGCCCTGCAAGAAGATGGCCTTTCCGTTCAGCAGGATACGTGTCCCGTCGACACGGATGTCGCGAAAACCAATGTCATCGGTCAGTTCATCCTGCCCGGAGGCCATCTCCACCTTGTAGAGTTTCGGGCTACCCGGCGACCAGAGTGCGAGCGTGCTCGCTTTCAGGTCGAAGGACGCACGACCGTCAACATCTGTTCTGAGGGTCGCGTTAATCCCAGCCTCGGGAATGCGCAGCATGACCGGGGTTCCAGCGGTGGCGCCTTCCACATGGATATAGCCGGAGAGATTCTTGGCATCCGCCGCGAAGAAGCTGCTCTCATGCTTCAGGTGGATGTCGTAGTCATCGATGAACTGGCTCGGAAGCGTGACCAGAGAGACATCGCGGGTAAGGCCGCCGTAGTTGAACCAGTCGATACCGACCGAAGGAATGCCATCGACCTCGCGGGTGGAGTCCACCGCAATGACGACGAAGTTGGTTCCCTGCTTCAGCGCCTCTGTCACCTCGCAGTCGAACGGGGTAAAGCCGCCTTCGTGGTCACAGATGCGCTTCTGATTCACCCAGACGAAGGACTTATAGTTTGCGGCGCCGATATGGAGGAAGGTGCGAGTGTTGGGTTTCGGCCGAAATTCGAAGTCGCGCTGATACCAGACAACCCCTTCGTAGCGAAAGAGCGTGGGTTCTTGCGTATTCCAGTCCCCAGGAACTTCGAGCGTGGGAGCCGTCGCGAAATCGTACTCCTCGTTGTGTGAGCCCCCGTCGATATTGGGATGCGTATTGAGCGCATAACCGTTATCTCGCACCTTGCCGTCAGAGGCATAAAGGGCCTTCGCAGGTGGCGGGTCGACGAGATAGTGCCAGTCTCCATCGAGAGAGGTCACCGAGCGATGGTCGACACCGACGAGGAGTGTTTTGAGGGGTTGTTGCGCGAGTGCCGGCAGCGTAAGAACGCAGCATAGGAATACAACCAACTGATCTCGACATGTCGTCCATCCATTGGCGAATATCTTCGAGAAATGCGTCATGCTACTCCCTTGCTGATAGCTCTTCCGATGGCAGTTCTCGCGATGTTGTGAATTCGTCACGACAAAGACAACTTTTGCGCTTTCTCACAAGACCACTTCCAACTTACCGCCGTGCGCGCTCTCGCACATCGAGTCTTGAAGACGAGGCTCTTCTGCGGACAACTTTGCACGAGTGGCAACATTCAAGACTGGTCTGACCACACATGTCAAGGCAAAATTCATGGCTCGCAATACAGCGCGTGTACAGCAGCTCTAGCGCAGCACGGCTCCACTCCAGACACCCGACTGTTTATGCTATAGAGTCTTGAAGGGATACCCGGAGAAGGCCTGGATTCGGGCTGTTGCGCACAAGGATCGCGGAGGAGGCAAGAGGAATAATGAAACGAGCGAGTGCTGCAACGCCTGAACCTCAGCTGACTCTGCGAGTGGTCGACCACATACGTGCTCTCATCGAGGACGGGAAGCTCAAACCTGGAGACAAGATCCCCGCAGAGCGCCTATTTGCGAGAAACCTGAAGATCAGTCGTGCCAGTCTTCGAACTGGTATTGGCTATCTGGCAGCCATGGGCGTACTCAAGGTACGACACGGGGTCGGGGCGTTTGTTTCCGACGGCCCCGCGGAGCTGGGAAAGTTGTCGCTCGATCTGCTGCGCACCTTGCATGCCTTTGAAGCATGGCAGATGTTTGAGGCAAGGCTCGTCTTGGAGCGGGATCTCGCGGAGCTAGCTGCCAAACGAGGTCTGGAGCAGCACTTTGGTGCCTTGGCTGAAGAGCTTACTGAGATGTATGCAACAATCGAGTCGCCTAGCGAATATCTCATCCATGACGTGCGCTTCCACCAGATTATTGCCCAGGCCGCTGGGAATCCGATCCTTGCCTCCCTCATGGATACAATCACTGCCGCTCTGTATAAGCAACGTCGTGATGACGTGGAGTTTTCGAGAAACCTCAAGGAGTCGACCGAGCAGCACCGCGATCTTTACAAGGCCATACGCTCCCGCGACGGAGTCGCAGCCCGACAGGTGATGGAACGGCATCTGACCTCGGCCGAAGCCGCCCAGCAAACCGAAAAGCCCGGCGCCTCGTCGCGCAAAGACCGGCGCAGTCCAGCGCCTCCCACGGCAAAGAGATCACGCTAAGATCGAAGAGGTCATCGCATCCCATGGTGGATCGGGACTGTTGCGGTGTATGCCGTTCTTGCTGCTCGGCAGAGCAACAACTGAATGCATACCCACGGAGCATGCCATCGGCATCCTCTGGATCGTGACCTCGGTCGAAGCCGTCGCCTCGAGGGTCACCGGACTATGCGGCAGGTCAAAACACCTGGCTTTGCTGCTGTGTGAACGTGTGATCAGGGACGAATTGGCTTCCGAACACACGGAAGTTGGATACCTGCTGAAGCGAAAACGTCGGGGCTGAGGAGGGACGCGGCACGCGCACTCGGAACAGATCCGCGCCGTCGACGTCGACCAGCACGAACGCTGGACGCTGGTCGGCCTGCTCGGTCGCAATCTCGACCTGACTCATCTCGAGATTCTTGACGTGTCGGACGAAGAATCCAGTCGCCGGCAGCGCACCAAACATAGACGGCTCCGGATATTCCCTCTCGCGTTCTGGTGGCTGCAATCCGGCCATCGCAGTATCGCCGCCACCCACCTGATGCAGATACACATCGCTGATCTTTACATCTTCAATCGGATAGCCGGGAACACCGCTGAGGATCGACGGAAGTTGCACTCCGTCGTAGCTCGTTACATTGCTGATAAGAACGCGTTTCAGGGTTCCGACCTTACTTTCTTTCGGTCCCCGCATACGCTCTCCAAGCCGCAGGAACATTGGCGCGTTCAATGTTCCACGCATCGTGATGCCGACAAAGGTGATGTCTTCGCACAGTGCGCCATCGACGGTCTCAAGCGCAAAGCCGCGGGAGTGCTCAAAAACGCAATTGGAAATTGTGATATTGCGAAAGCCGCCATTTGACTCCGTCCCGCACTTGATCCGGCCCGTAGCATAAGACTTAGAGCTGTCCGTAAGTCGCTTCCAGGTACCGTCCAGAACAGACCCAATCTCGTAGCTTCCGGTCACGAAACAGTTTGTAATCGTGACATTCTCCGTTGGACGCGCATAGCCCAGCGCATAGGAACTCTTTGGGCAGATCCCGTCATCAATCGGCGAATTTACTGTACAGTTCGACACGCGCACATTGCGACAGCAGTCGATATCCATCCCATCGCGGTTGGTGTCGATCTTGAGATTGTCGATCGTTAGATTGTCGACGCCGCTCGCAAGAATACCGAACCACCCACCCTTCAAAATCGAGAAGTCGCGGAGGATCACGTTGGTGCAGTTCTTCAACGCGATGGCCTTGTTTCCCACACCGGGCTTCGTCGTGTCTGGAAGGTCTTTATCGGACGCGTGGCCGCGGCTCAACCCCTTCCCCCAAATCAAACCAGGACCAAGGATCGAGATGTCGCGAATTCCCTCGCCCCAAATCAGGCTGTTGTGCCAGTGGTTATGCCCATAGTCCTGGAACGAGTTCGAATCCGGGTTCTGCGGCTCGGCAGCATCGTACCCACCCGTGCTCGTCCCCTCCAGCGAAGTTGCTGCGGCAACAATTGTCGCTCCCTGGTCCAGGTAAAGGCAGGTCTGACTCTTCAGGCGAATCGAGTAGCTCGCATAGGTACCTGCGGGAAAATAAACAGTCCCTCCGCCGGCTTCGGCAGCAGCCTCGATCGCGCGGTTAATCGCACCGCTATCGATCGTTTGCCCGTCGCCGGTAGCTCCGAAGCTCCTGACGTTCAGAATGCCAATGCTGGCGAGTGCTTCTTGATGGCGCTCCGTACTCGTTGCTGCGGCATGGGCTAACTTCGGGATGCCCGCAAAAATAGCGCCCTGCGACGCCATGGAAAGTAACTGTCGACGATCAAACAATTTAATTCACTCCTTGCGAGTGGAAGGATCTCGGAAACGAAGAACGCCCAACGTCATCGGCCGAAGGTTGCCCTCCCTTATAATGTGGTCAGACCAGTGCTGTCAAAACAACTCAACGTCGCCTGGCCCCCCTTACCTCCTCAAATTACTCGAAATCTGATATGCGTCGCCCCCACTCGGCCATGCGCCCCCCCAAAATCAGTGCGAAGCATTTGCACCGGGGCCCTTTCGTTGAATCGCCTTTTCTGCATGGTAAGCCAGTTGCGCGCCCACTCTACGTCACCGAAGACGGACACAGCTTGCTCCAAGACACGCACGAATCTTGCCAACCTGCCGGACTCGTCCGGAGACAAAGACTGCCTGTGGAGGCATCGCCGCTTAAGTGTCTGCGCAGAAATCACGACGGCATAAATGTCCTTGCCGGAAGCCAAAACGAAGTTTGTTATCGTCTCAACCGGAACTCAAGAGCAGGTCATGACTTGGCGCCGCCTGGAATGAACAAGCTTCAGATCGCCCGCCAGCTTGCCCTCGATCGCCGAACCGCGCGCCGCTGGATACGTTCAGACGGATTTCCAGAGCGCAAGTCACGGTGTCGCGCGCGTTTCGTGGAGTCCTACGTCAAGTACCTCAAATAACATTTGCAACAAGGCTGCCACAACACGCCTCGCAGCTCTGGCGCGAACTTAGAGAGCGGAGATTTCACGGTCGGCCCACAGCATCGGGCGCATTTGGATGCGTCAATGCCGAGTTCCTCGTTACCAGCCAGGGCCGCATGCGTTCACGGCGCCTGTCATGCGAACGTCGGCCCGTCATACGGCGTGGCCGATCCCGACCGAACCGGCTTTGGCACGGCCGAATCTCGATGAACTCTATCGGCGCTTTCCTGAGATTGCAGTCACAGCAACAGCGCGCGGCGCGTTGTTGCTGGATCCCGCACTTCGGGAAGACGGAGTACTCTTTAGCGACGAAGATTATCGGCATGGATTGGCGCGCCAGCGATCTTCTGAAAGTCACTCCAATCGCAAGGAGCTCCGCCTTCGGGTTGGCTGCATCTAGGCAAGAAGACGACAGCTGTTGCGGGCGGCGCCTGGAGAGACAATGGACTCGTGTTTCTCATTTGTTCAAGGGTCTGGACGGTATAATAGACGCGCAACGCATCTGGCCTTCCCGGTCTTTGCCAAAGCTCGAAGACGAGGGCGCCGCCCGGAGCGGCATCGTCTCTCTGGTATCCGTTTACGAGCCAATGGGCGTCGAGCAAGGCGGCTATATTGGAGATGTTCGTATCGTGCCCAACCAAAAGAACGATCTTGTCCTTCGGTGTACCTATCGCCGCAGGAATCGGCTTATGCTCCTCAGCTTGATCCAGTGTGCGTATGATCTGCAACAGAAGGTTCTCGGCCTGTGCGCGAGCGATGGCGGGCGTCCGTTGGAGAAGATCTGAAGAGACTGCATGCAAAATCATGAGCGATATCATCGACTGTTTATCGATGCTGCCCCATCCGACCTGCGAATCCGGCATTCCTTCCAGATATTCGAGCTGAAGATTCTCCGCAAAGGTGGCCGCAGTGCTCAGCGGTCCCTTGAGTTCAGCCAGGTGATCCCCCGTGGCTGGCGTGAGTGACGCCGGAACGCCAAGTACGGTCTTCGTTGCGGCCATGCAGGGAGTTTGCGCGCAGGATGTAAGTACTTTCTGCATCGCCTCCAAGGGCATTCTGTATGCCGTTGCAAGAGCTGTAGGGTCATCCCCGATTCGCCCGGAGAGAGCGAAAAACGCCGCCTGCGGATCTAGCGCACTCCTTTTTCCCAGGACATGAAAAAGTTCGTCGTGCACACCGGCGCCGAGAGAGTGCACCTCGGTCTTACAGCCCGGCAATATGCCCTCGGCAAGACCATGTGCAGTCTCAAGTGTGCGCTCGTCTGTATCGGCACGGATGTAGATATCCTGCGCGTCCGCACATCCGGAATGCGAAAGAAGTCCACGCTCGGCAAACTCCGCGCGATAGTAGCCGCCAAAGAGAGTCATCAGCTGCTTGCCGTGTGGTGTGAGGAGTCCGGGCCCCACTGGCCACTGGGGCCAAGGCTGGCTTGAGTACTCATCGAGACGGGCGTTGGTCCATGTCGGAGACCGAATACCATGCCGGGTCAAGACCAGAACAAACTTCAGACGCTCCTGAGAATCCTGCTTCTTGGCTTGGGCTCCCATCGTCGACGAGGGAATCCAGCAAACAGTCGCAGCAAGCACCGCCCATGCACTCGACCTCTTCACGTAGGCCTCCCAGATTCCTACTTCTTCGTTTGATATATGCGAATCGCCGCGGGCCCAGTGGTGCCGGGGATTCCGATATAGAGCAGACCGTTGCGGGGATCCAGAAGCCCGGTCTTCGCTCCTGTGACGGTACGGGTGACTGTGACGGGTTTCAACATGCCGTCGGCTAGCAGCTCCACCGCATCGATCGCACCTTCGCCCGAGATGAGGTATGCGCGACGCGTTGTTGGATCAAAGAAGAGGTCGTCGGCACCGGCGGAGGAGGTCAGTGTAGACAGTTCTCTGCCCGACCTTCCGTCTAACGCAATGATCTTCGCGGGGGCACGGCAGCCGATGAGCAGGACATCGTCTGCTTCGTCATAGGCCAATGGTGTATTGTCTTTCGCCGACTTTAGTCTCCATGTTGCGTTGATGGTATGTGTGTTTCCATCGATGACGACGACTTGTCCGGCGTCCGCGATGTTCGCAAAGATTCTGTCCCTCTTGGCATCGAGCTCGAGCGCCTCAGGGTGCGTCGCCACAGGAAGATTGGCCAGGAGGGACTGGTTTTTCGCATCGACAACGGCGACCTGTGCGGGGTTCGCTGCGTTCGTGCCGCCGTGGCCTACATATAATAAGCCTGTAGCTTGGTCGTAGACCATGTCGTCAGCATCTTCCGAAAGCGATATGGTCTTTACCCGCTTCAGTGGCGAGCCAGAATAGATGGCCAGCTCGGCTTTTCCTCCATCGGAGACAAAGAGCGTTTCCGTGCTGGCAATCCAGGCGATCCCATGCGGCTTGCCGAAACCCTTCAGGCTATCGACCACCTTGCCGGTCGTTAGGTCTACAACCTCGACCGACTGATCCCCCGCCGCTGTCGCGAAGAGCCTTTTGCCCGTCTCGTCCATTGCAAAATGGTCGAACTTGCCTTTTACGCCAAGCAGGGCGATGGTTTGCTGGACCTTAAGTCCCGACGTCATTGTCTGAGATTGGATGATCGGTGCGCAGAGGCAAAGGAGGGCGGCTGCCTTGTTCAATATATTCATTGGGCTTCGTTTCTTTCAACGGAAAGAGTCAGATGATTGACGTTCATTAAGGAGTGCATTCAGCTCACATAATCGGGGATTTGAGTTCCTACTCGTGATGCAATCTCCAGCTCAGACCAAAGGAGTAGGTGGGCTTGTAGTATTCGCGTTGCGTCATATACTTCGGACTTCCATTGAAGAAACCGAAGACTTCATTGTTCATGTTTTCACCAGACGCCAGCAGCGTGAAGCCTTTGCCTAGCAGGTAGGTGGCCTGTGCGTCTATCTGAGTGTGCGAGTAGAAGTAGTTGTCGCCACAGGGGCTGCTTGGCGTGTTGTAGGCGGTACTTCCGCTGGTGATGTTTCCGACGCAGGACACATTGCCGGGGTTGGCCTCAAAGACTGCGCCCGAGTTCTGGAACTGATATGCGAAGATATTCGCGCCGTTGTGGGAGATGCCGACTGTAATCAGTGCACGCTTGGTGGCGTAGGACGGACCGATGTTCCAGGAGTAAGGAGCTTGCCCGACGAGCTGAGGCGTGTCCGTGCGACCGACCAGATTGTAATTCTTCGAGTTCGTATAGGTAAAGTTCGCGTTGATGCGCGCATTCCCAAAATAGCTCGGCAGGAACCTCAGCCGCTGCTGATAGGCCGTCTCTATTCCCTGCACATAGGCGTGATCTCCATTGACCTCCTGCTGCGCCTCATCGCCGGAATAAAGCTGAGAAAGCGGCGATCCGGTAGAGGGGACGACGTACTGTTCGAGGTAAATCGGCTGAGTGATCTGCTTGTAGAAATACCCCGCCTCAATCATGCCAACGTTCGGCAGGTATCTCTCGTAGAGCAGATCGTAATCATTGGCATGCTCGGCAACGAGTTCTGTATTTCCAACAGCAACCAGATTGTTGCCGTTTGTCGCTCCCCCCTGTGTGAATGAGACATAAGGGACGAGCTGGTAGGGGTCAGGACGGGAAATACCGCGCCCGTACACAGCGCGTATATCGGAGTTGCTATCGATCATATAGCGGAGTTGGACGCTCGGAAGCGGGTTCACATAGGAACCGCTGCCAGTTTTCGGTGTAGTTCCTCCATAGCTGCCATCCGCGTTGGTGACCACGAGATAGCCGGTGTTGGAGGTCTGCGTCGCTTCGGTGCGCAATCCGGTTTGCAGATGAAACTTTGCGCCCATCTGGATCGTGTTCATGATGTAACCGGAGGAGACTCGCTCTTGCAGGTTATAGTTACTGGCATCCGATGCCTGATGTGTGGCAGCTTCGTCCAGAGGAAGGATCGATGGATTGGCGGCGAGCCAAGACGTGATCGACGCAAAGTTCGTCACCGGCGGCAGATAGTAGCTACCACCATAGAAGCGAGGATTGGTGAAGGTGCTGAGGAACTGACTCTCAAACGGAAGCGGAGGCAGGTTTCCTGTGAGCTGTGCCTGATCATAGGTTGGAGAGAAGGCATTCTGTCCCTTGTGCTCATTGCGGAACTGGCCGCCGAACTCGAAGGCCGATACGTGTGTTCCGAGGTTATAGTTGATTCCCATCGAAGCGCCTGCCTGTAGATTCAGCTGCGACGCCTGGCCCGATGTGAGGTTGATGTCCTGCAACTGAATTTGGGTGGGGTCCGTTGCGGCGTTGGTGGGGTTGTCGCAGGAAAACTGGGGACGATAGATGCTGACTGTCGTAGAGGGACTATAGGCGCAATCGGGATTCGCGGCCGTTGTGCCGAAGTCTGCGCCGGGATTACCTGCGGCACCGCCAAAACGCGAGTGTGCAGCAGCTATCTGGTAGTGCAGGAAGGAATGATTGAAGAAATGATTTCCGCCTACAGCGAGATCTGCTATCTGCAGGTTCGGACGCCGGACACTGGTATGAAAGGAGGAGCTGCCAGAGTTTTTGAACTCAAATTCATACTTCTGCCCGAAGTCTCTAAAATTTGAGAACAGTCCATGAAGGTATAAAGCAGCATTATTTGCAAGCTTGTAATCCAGTGCACCTGCAAACCCATAGCGAGTGCGGTCGTAGAGGTATTCATTAACATCGATCGAGTCATAGATCAAGCCCCCGGTTGGGCCAAGATCCGGGCTGGGTTCGACGTCGTCGATTCCGCGGCCATTGTAATCATAGCTATAGCCCAGCTCCACACCGAACCGATGGCTCCCCGTGTTGTCTCTGGGGCCGAAGCGCATGCCTGTGGACGAATTAATGCTGAATACCTTACGAGTATCTTGGATCGGTGTAAAGCCGCCGATACCCTCAATGAAGAAGGTCGGGCGCTCTGACGTGGCCTGCTTGATCCGCAAGTCGACGGAGCCGCCGATCGCGTCGCCGTCCTGATTTGCTGAAAGTGTTTTGTTGATCGCGACCGAGCCGACCAGATCGGCTGGGATCGTATCGAGGTCCACCTGCCGCACATCGGGATCGGGGCCAGGAACCACAACGCCATCGATCGTCGTATTGCTCAAACGAGGCTCAGTGCCGCGAATCTGAACGTACTGTCCTTCTCCTTCGTTCCTTTGCAGAGTGACGCCGGGCATACGGCCGAGAGCATCTGCGATATTCGCATTCGGAAGGCTCTGAATCTCGACGTCGGTCTGAACGTTAAGGATATTTTCCGATGTTCTCTGCTCGTTGATTGCGGCAGCATCGCCAGTCAAGTTGCCTGTTACATCCACCTGCACGTTGTTGCTGCCGACACTCAGCGTCACATTGAGAGTAAAGGTCTGTCCGCCTGTTAGCACTACCGTTGAAACCGATGGGACAAAGCCGACGTACGAAACCGTGGCGGTGTAGGTTCCGGGCTTCACGTTGCGGATAGCAAAAGCTCCCTGGGCATCTGTTGCCGCAGTGGTCCCTGTTGGAGCGAGAACGATCTGGACGCCTGGAACTACGGCTCCGCTTGGATCATTAATTATGCCGCTGACGGTCGCGCCTGTACTGGATGTGCTCTGGCCGCCAGCATATAGAGATGTTGGAAGACTGATGAAAAGCATGAGTGACAGTAAGCTCATGAGCTTGTTTGACATAAGACTCCCTGCGGCATGTAACCCGTAGAGCGGGGTTGCCTGGCATTCGTTGGGTTTGCTTGACAGCCGTAGGTTCCTCCAACCTGTTCAATCTCCGATCACGAAGGCATGAATAATTTTTAAGGTGGTACAGATCGAATTTCCAGAGAAGGTAGTATGAAAAGGTGATGAAAGAAAGCAGCAGGCCCTTCTTTATCAGTGATCGGCTTCTAAGCTCGAGATCAGGCTAAGGGTCTGTGCAGCGAGCCCGAAGTCCTGATCGCGACAAATGGCACAATTGTCCAACGAAAATTCGATGAGGCAGCGTGTTCTCGTTGTTGAGGATGATCTTCGCATGCTCGAACTCATCTGCAAGGGCCTCCGGGAAGTTGGTCATACACCCATGCCGGCTTCGGATGGTGACGCAGGCCTGGAGCTTGCGATGGGCTTCGACTTTGACTCCGTAATCCTGGATATCGGACTGCCGGGCCGTGACGGCTACTCGGTCGCGCATGCTTTACGCGCAAAGAAGCAGGTTCCCATCCTCATGCTGACTGCGCGCGATAGCGAAGAAGACATTCTTCGAGGCTTCGACTTCGGTGCCGATGACTATCTGACGAAACCATTTTCCTTTCGAGAGATGCTGGCTCGGCTCGATATCCTAGGGCGGATGTCGTCGCGATACCATAGCCGGCAACTCATACTGGATTCAACCCGTCTCCTGGTTCATCGAGGGGGCGTTCCGATCCAACTCACTCGCAGTGAATTTCTTCTGCTTAAGGAGTTACATCAAAAGGTGGGCGGGATCATCGAGAGGCAGGCACTGATGGAGTCCGTATGGGGTACTCATATTGGCCCTGCAAATTCTCTGGATGTCCTCGTCAACTCGCTTCGCGGGAAGCTGGATGCGCATCACTCGCTAAAGATGATTGTTACGGTGCGCGGCATCGGATACCGCCTCAACATGGACTCATCTGAAACCCAATTCACTGGGGTCAGACCTTGATGATGAGGAAACTTCCCATGCGTCTTCGCTTAACTCTGTGGTACTCGGTTATGTTTGCCGGGGCCGCCCTACTGCTCAGTTGCACAAGTTGGTGGATGCTTCGGCGCGCAATAGATGCCACCACGCGACAGGATCTCCAGGAAAGAATCGACGATATTCATATGCAGCTGCAACAGTTTGGCCCACAGCTGAGCACCACGGAGACGCAAATGCGATTTGATGCGATCTATCGCTACCGTGACGACGGCAAATGGCTTCAGATCCAGGACCAGGATGGTCATTGGATCTACCGCTCGTCGCGGATGGTCTCGTTGGGGGATTCTCTGCCCCCATTGCGCGCCACAAAGGGCAACATCGTCGAGTTCACACAGGGTACCCGCCATGTCTATGCGCTCATATCCTTGGTTAGTATCAGCGGACGAAACTATACAGTCGAGACAGGCGCTTCTATCAATAAGCAACAGGCCTGGCTGCAGCACGTTGGTTTGGGTCTGCTTCTTCTGACACCCGCGGTGCTGATTGCTGCGATTCTCTCCGGCCACATCATGAGCCGCAAAGCACTCACACCAGTGGCCCTGATCGCAAACGAAGCCCGGCGCATCAGCGACAAGAATCTTAGCCAACGACTGCCGGTCTCCGCCGCGAACGACGAGCTTTCCGATCTCGCGGTTACGCTGAATAGCATGCTGGCTCGCATCGATGCCGGATTTCGCAGCGTGAGAGACTTCACGGCCAACGCCTCCCACGAACTGCGGACGCCGCTCGCGCGCTTGCGTACAGAGATTGAGATCGCCTTGCTCCGTCCGCGTTCAGCCGATGAATACAGCGATGCGCTTCAACGCTTGCAAGAGACGACCGTCGATATGACCGCTCTTATCGACGGTCTCCTGACACTCGCTCGTGCAGAAGCCGGATCAGACAGCCTGCACCTCTCAGCTGTCGACCTCGAATCAGTTATCCAAAAGACTTTAGAAGAGTGGGATCCCGTAGCAACACATCTGGGAATCGACCTGCGACGAGAAGGAGGCGATGAATCCGCCGGATCCAGTTCGCTCATCGTGCTAGGAGATGCCATCTCCCTGCAGAGGCTGCTTGGCATCTGGTTGGACAACGCATGCAAGTTTACGCAGCGGGGCGGCAGGATCGCGGTGATTGCCGAATCTCAAGGCGATACAGTCGTCCTCGCCTTACAAGACACGGGCATCGGGATACCGCTCGATCAGCATGAACGAATCTTCGAGCGGTTTTACAGGATTCAGGGAGATAAGGGTAAGCCTCGAGGAGGTTCTGGGCTCGGCCTCAGCCTTGCCGCATGGATTGCCACAGAACACAATACCGAGATCCATCTGGACAGCAGCCCAGGGAAGGGGTCTCGTTTCCAGATAGCTCTTGCCCATGTCCATACTGGATTTAGTTCACCCACCGCGGTTCAGCGCAACACTTCCCTATGCACGCCAGAGACGGAGCCTCGTCCCATCGGCTAGGAGGCTACTCCTATCGTGAGTTCTTGAAGCTAGGTGTTTAGTCCCAGCATGTGATGGGGCAGTCTATGCGGACTTGCCCTCGCCGGAGGTTTTGTGGGACAGGTACTTCACGGGAGCGCAAGCATTCACGTACGCAAAACTGCTTCACGCATAAAGAATGTCGCCGACACTTAAGGGGGCGTCGGCGGCACTGAGTGACCAAATTTGTTCGGGATATTTAAGCGTAGAGCTGATTTCTTATCATCCCATAAAGCATCTGCTGGATAACGCGGACCAGTCGCACTAAAACGATAATTTCGCTGCGAGTTGCATGAGACGCGGCGAGGCGGCGCTCACAATCTTGCCGAAGTTCTGGTCTTCGATCTGGCCATCCACCGCTGCGGGACCATAGAACTGCGTATGGTTGAAGGCATTGAAGGCCTCTGCCCGGAGGGTCAGTGCTTTATCACCGGAGAAGCGCACGCCCTTCTGCAAGGTCAGATCGAAGTCTTCGATTCCAGGTCCATAAAAGACTCTCCGCTGCGTATTGCCCAATTGCCCCAGAGTCTCCTCAGTAAACACTGCGGTATTGAAGGCGGCCCGACCATTGCGACCATTGGTATTGATATTGAGCGCTCCGACAAGTCGTTGGGGTGTGTCAAGCAGGTAGTTGTTCGCACCGTTTCCCAGGCTTCCGAGCAGCGACCTGTCGGAGTTATCGAAGAGCGTGACCGGCAGGCCGGAGGCGAAGCGGGTGGTGCCTGAGAGGCTCCATTCCTCGGTGAGCCGATTGCTCTTGCCGAAGAGAGATGCCACCGGAATCACCCAGGTGTAGCTGGCAACAAAGTCGTGCTTCATATCCCACGCCGAGATGGCCCGGCTGTGCCGCAGATCGATGGGATCGAGTTGCTCTCCGAGATTCGAGCCTTGATCGATCGACTTCGAATAGGTGTAGCTCAGCAAAAACTGCGAGCCGTGCCCTTCATAGCGAAGTGTGGTTTCCAGAGCGTTGTAGTTGGAGTTGGCCACCGACTTGTCGGCGGTATTTTCTCCGTAGTCTGGGCCCTGACCGATGCGGGTTCCCTGCACGGTCTGTCCAGCGCTATTGGTGTAGGTCGAGTCCTCCCCGAAGGGGCCGCAACCAGAAAGACTGAGGCAGAGGGCGGGATTGCCTGGATTGGCCGAAACAAGAGCGAGAATACGGTGACCTTGATTGCCAACGTAGCTCGCAATGTACACCATGTGTCTCGTGAGCTGCCGCTGCAGCGAGAGCATGTAGTTGTTGAGGTACGGCGCACGGTTGCGATAATAAAAAAACGGATCCGCGGAGAGTGGGACAAAGTTGCTCCAATTGACCGACGTGTCCGGATTGGATGCCGATACCGCGTGCGACGGAAAGGGAAAAGGAAACCGCTGCCCGTTGTTGACTCCGGTTGCGGCTGTGATGAAGGGCGTTCCAAGCAGGGGAGGTCCGGGGCTGAGATAGTTAAAACCGAAGGGCGGAACCGAGTACATAATGCCCGCTGTAAGGCCAGGAAATGCAGTATAGAAGAGGCCGTAGCTTGCACGAATGCTGCTCTGGCCGCTGCCTCCGAAGATCTTCCTTAGGAAGCCCTGGTCGAACTTCGGAGTGTACGCGAGCCCGATTCTGGGAGCGAAGTTCTTGTAGCTGGTGGGAGCGACCGTCCTCGGGATGCCTGGATCACCAGCGACGAGAAGCCCGGGAGGCGCGCCTGGATAGAGAGTCGTCTCTGCCCCGGCGACGTAGGTCTGGATCGCGTTGTACTTCTCCCACCACGGCATGATGACATCCCAACGCAGCCCGGCGTTGATCGTGAGGTTGTTGCGCGCTCGCCAACTGTCCTGCGCATAGGCGCCGAGGTACCGGTTCCGCAGATAGAACGGCTGGCCGGATGACTGGGTAAAGTTGCTGGGAGTTCCCAGCAAGAGGTCGGCGTACGGGTCGCCGGTTTCGGTGCCATTGATGTTGAACGTCCCGTTGAAGGTGGCGTTGGGATGTTCATTCACCTGGTCGATATGGAACTGGCCACCAAACTTGAGCGTATGGGATCCGATGACTCGGGAGAGACCATCGCTCAGGTAATAGGTGTTGTTGATCTGCGTCTCATTCGTGATTGGAACGCCCATAACGAAGGTGGGAAAGGTGACGTTCTCCACACCCTCGAACTGGGGCGCTTGCACGACGATTCCGGATGTATTCGCGCCGGTCGTGAAGCCCTGCGAGGCCAGACTGACGCCAAGCCCACCCCTTGGCTGCCCAATGATGTTGGCGTTGCGTAGATAACCCAGGTGAAGTTCGTTGACCGCCTTCGCACCGATCACCTTCGTATCTCCAACAGAGAGGAGTTGCGCACGACCGATGAACAGCGCATCGAAGCCTGGGATACTCGCTCCCGCTACCGAGCCGGGGAATGGATTGTCGAGGCGGTAGTCATCGATGAAGTAGTAGGCAGAGAGCTGGCCCAGTCGACTGTTCCCATCGATGCGCACCGAACCCTTGTCATCGCGGACGGTCTGCGAGAACACCGAACTCGAAAACTGGTTCGATCCGACGTTCGGTGCAGGAATGTACTGCATCAACGTCTTGCCCGGCGTGGACCAAGCGCTTTGCGGAATCGTCCCACTGGGAAAGACGTTGGTATACGGTTCTCCGGCGGAGACCGGCTGGCCGAGTTCCTTCGCCAACAGGGATGCGAGATAGGGACCGCTAACCGAGCCCGTGAGATCGCTGAAGGTACCGTTGCGTTCGGCCACGCTGGGAACAGAGATGTTGCCCGTCGACACTCCCTCGGTCGTGCGCGTTCCCTGATAGTCGGTAAAGAGGAAGATCTTGTCGCGCCGGATGGGACCGCAGAGCGTGCCACCAAACTGATCCTGGTTGAAGGCCGCACGGGTTTGATCGAAGTACCCTCTGCTATCCAGGTTCGTGTTGCGGAAGAACTCGAAGACTCCGCCATGGAATGCGTTCGATCCGGATTTACTGATGACTGTGATGACGCCGCCGTTGTAGTTCCCATACTCCGGATCGAAGTTATTGGTCAGCACCCTGAACTGTTCGATGGAATCGAGGTTGGGAATGATGGAGGTGCCGCCGTTCATATGCTCCTGCACATCGATTCCGTTAACCATGAACCCATTAGAGGACTCGCGCTGGCCGTTGATGGAGAGATTACCGGGGTTGGCATCGCCCGAAGGATCGATGATTCCGGTAACCCCGGCCATAATGACGGAGCTTGGCAGAAGGGTGGAAACCGGAGCGACGCCCGGCTGGATCGCCAGGAGATCGGTGTAGCTGCGGCCGTTGAGGGGCAGAGCCGTCATCTGCGCGGCGGATACGACCTCGCCGAGATGCGTCGCCGAGGTCTCGATCTGCGCTCCAATATCGCTGTTTACGGTGACGGTGTCCGACTGTTGACCGACGACAAGTGAGGCGTCGACGCGAATTGCGGAATCGGTGTCAACCGTGAGGTTCGGCTGGCGCTGCGGCGTAAAGCCGGCGGCAGTGACGGTCAGATCGTAGTGCCCAACGGCAAGATCCGGGAAGGAGTAGAGACCTAGCTTATCGCAGACCGCCTGATAGGTCGTGTGCCTGGCCGTATCGACCAGTTTGAGCCGTGCACCTGGAACGACCGCCCCGCTCGGGTCAGTGACCACGCCCGAGATGCTGCCACCCGTTGCCGCCCAGAGCGATGTTGCGGAGAGGGCGAAAATGATTAGGATCCGTTCGGCAAGATATCGTCTCACCGGACCGATCGACGAAGCCGACTTGGGGAAGAACACAAACACCTCAAATTGCGGGGCAACGAGGCACAAAGGCTCAGGGCGAATGAGCGATCGATCCCGTTTCCACGCGGGGTAGAATCACAAATTATCCTGGGTAGGTCTCCTGACTTACAGGCGGAGCTGAAGCTGCTCACTCCCAACCCTTCGCCTTCCCCGACAAAAAAAATCGAGTGGCTGGTGAAAGGTCTTCCCTGATTACAGTGGCGGGACCGTGCCGGACTTGCACCGGCTTCCCTGTTATGCCCTCGCGGGCACCCAAGATCTCTACTAACGAAAGTAGCACGAATGGTTTCCTATCAGCATCTCGGGCCCTTGTTTGGTGAGTGCACTTACTGGACGCGATAAAGTCGTAGTCCAAGTCCCCATTCATTTCCTTGAGGATGGCAGCCGAGTGCCGCGGGCAAAGGTCAGCGTTCTCCAATCGTCCTAGTCCGCACGTCCAGCTACTCCTTCATCTCGCACCAACGACGCCACATCTGCCGAAAAGCAGCCGACAGGCTCCGCGCAAACTCCCCTGGCTGTCCCATCGGGCTCTCGAAAAAGCGTTCTCGCATGCCAGTCCGCAGTGCGGCAAGCGACTCCAAATCCTCCGCCCAGCGAGTCCCCTTGTCCACGAAATCCTGCCTGCTCCGCGCCACGAACTCATCGAGTCCCGCATGCTGCAGCAGCGCCGGCCCAAGCCTTCCCGCAACCGCGGCTCCCATCAACGTGAGCGTCGGCACTCCCATCCACAACGCATTGCAGGTCGTCGTAGCCCCCGTAAAAGGAAACGGATCCAGGCACATATCCACCTGATGATGCAGTCCGAAGTACTCCTGCCCGCCACACAGCGGATGGAACTGCAGCCGCTCGGCGGCAATCTCCTCACTCTCGAACCAGCCCCGCAACGATTCGTTCCCGCTCTCGCGCGGCATCCCCGCGAGCAGCATGCGCGCATGCGGCAGCGCCCGCAGCAACTCGGACCACAGCGCAATCACCTCGCGGCTCAGCTTCGACCGGCGACTGAAGCTGCCGAAGGTCACGAAGCCATTTGTCAGTGCTGGCAGCCGATTGATCTCCTGCGCCTCCTCGCTGGCGGCGAACGGCGCCACCACCGGAAGCTGCACGATCTCCTCGGTGAAGTACCGATCGAACTCCCCCGGAGGCAGAAAGTAGCGATCCCCCAGATAGTAGTCCATGCAGCGAAGCCCGCTGCTCCCCAGGTAGCCAATCCAGCCACACTGCACCGGCGCAGGCTTCCGCGCGAACGCCAGCATCCGGCTCGGCGCCGTGTGCCCCGTCAGATCCACCAGGATATCGATCTCGTCTGCCTGAATCTTCGCCGCCAACGCCGCATCCGAAAGCGCAAAGATCCGATGCCAGTTCGGCACATGCCCACGCAAGCGCTTCGTCACCTCGTCCTCCGCCGCGCGCGTGGAGTAAGCGTGAAGCGACAGATCAGCCTCCTTCGCCAGATGAGCAAACACCGGCTCAATGAAGTTCGCCATCGCGTGCGTCCGAAGGTCCCCGGAGACAAAGCCAATCCGCAACCGGCGCTCTGCATCCCGCGTGTTCCGATGCCGCGGCCACGCAGCCCGCAGCGGCGCTTCAAACACCTCCGCAAAGCGAAGATGCTCGGCAAACAGCGCGTCAGGCGCAACCTCGCCGCTATGGCTCAGACAAAACAGCAGCCCTTGATGCGCCACCGCCAGATCCGCGCGCAGCGCAAGCGCCCGCCGATAGCTCGCCACAGCCTCCGCCAGCCTTCCCTGGTCCTGCAACGCCGCGCCAAGATTCGAGTAGGCCTCCGCGGAGTCCGGCATCAGCGCGAGCGCCCTTTCGAGAACGCCGACCGCCTCGTCCAGCTTCCCTTGCAGCGTCAGCACAACTCCCAGGTTCGAGCAGGCCTCCACAAAGTCCGGCCTCAACTGCAGCGCCCGCCGATACAGCACCTCGGCCTGCGCCAGCCTGCCCAGCGCCTGCAGCGCCGTGCCCAGGTTCGAGCAAGCCTCCACAAGCCCCGGCCTCAACTGCAACGCCCGCCCATACAGCGCCGCTGCATCCTCCACCTTACCCTTCGCCTGGAGCACACTACCCAGCTTGGCGGACGCCTCCGCATAGTCCGGCTTCAGTGCGAGCGCCCGCTCGAACGATCCACTCGCCGCATCCAACCTCCCTTGAGCCTGCAGTGCGCGCCCCAGATCGAAGCAGATCACCGCCGCATCCGGCTTCAAAACGAGCGCCCGTTCGTAGCTCGTCACCGCCGCATCCAATCGCCCCAAAATCTGAAGCATCAACCCAAGGTTGTAATGCGCCTCGACGAAGTCCGACTTCAACTCCACTGCGCGCCGATACTCCTCCACCGCCTCGTCGTACTTGCCCTCCGCGCGAAGAACATTCCCAAGATTCGAGTGATAGCTTGCCTGCGCCCCATCGATCGCAATCGCCGCACGGATCAACCCCACCGCCTCCGCAGAGTACCCGCGTTTGAACGCGATCATCCCCAGCAAATGCAAGCTGTCCGCATGTCGATCGTCCATCGCCAGGATCTGACGGTACAGCCGCTCCGCCTCCTCCAAACGCCCGTCACGATGGTGCCCGGCCGCAGAGTTGAACCACCCCCGAATCGCTGCCGACTGTCCCCACCTCCGCCTTCGCACCGCCTCCGTTCCGCCCGCCAGCCTCGTAGTCCTCGACCGCATCGGCTCCATGCGTCGGCGCCCTCCCGACGCCAACTCCTCCACCAGCGCAGCCCGCAGCCTCTCCACCACCGGCTCCCAGCCGTTTCGCTCCGTCTGCCGAAACAGCCGCATCGTCGGATACCACGGGCTCTCCTCTCGCTCCAGCATCCAGCGCCAGTCCGGAGCAAACGGCAGCAGCAACCACGTCGGCCAGCCCAGCGCACCCGCCAGATGCACTACCGACGTATCGACCGCGATCACGACGTCCAGATGCGCTATCAGCGCCGCCGTATCGGCCATGTCCCTGATCTCATACCGCAGGTCGACAATGGACGCTTCGACCATCGCCAACTGCTCCGCCTCCGCTCCCATCTGCAGCGAAAAGAGATGAATCCCTTCCAGCCCAAAGAGCGGTTCCAGGAGCGACAAAGCAATCGACCGATAGCGATCATTGCGATGCTCCGGATTCCCCGCCCACACCAGTCCCACCCGCAGTCCATCCGCCGGCCACGGAAGCTCCGCAGCCGTATCGAGCGCCTCCGCCGGCACCGTAAGGTACGGCACCTGCGCCGGAATTGTATCGATCGTAGTGCTAAATGCCAGCGGCAGACTCATCAGCGGACACTGCCATGCGAACTCTGGCAAGGCAGCTCCCGCCGTCACAACCTCCACCCCGGGAATCTGCTCGGCAATCCTTCGCAGCGGTGCCTGGACCTCCAGCACCACCACCCCGCCCGCCGCCTGCACCATCGGGGCGTACCGCAGAAACTGAACCGTATCTCCCAGCCCCTGCTCCGCATGCAGCAGGATGCGCGCCCCATCCAGCGGTTCGCCTAGCCACTGTGGCTGCGACAGGGCACGCGGCGTCCCCACCGCGCTCCAGCGCCTCTCATAGTGCGCCCATCCTGCCGCGAAGTCTCCCCTCAACAGTTCCACGAGCGACTGGTTCCAGACCGCCTCAGCATACTCCGGCCTCAGCGCAAGCGCCCGCCTGTACTGCACCAGCGCCTCGTCAAAGCTTCCCCGCGCCTGCAGCGCAAACCCAAGGCGATGGCAAGCCTCCGCATCCTCCGGCCGCAGCGCCAAAGCCCGCTCGGAGCATGACACCGCCTCGTCCAGTCTGCCCAGCTCGCGCAGCACGATGTCCAGATTGATATGCGCCTCGACCCGCTCCGGATTCAGCGCAATCGCCCGCTCATAGTAGATCGCCGCCTCATCCCACCTGCGCTGTGCCTGCAGCACGCACCCAAGGTTATGGCACGCCACGGCATAGTTCGGGTCCACCGCCAGCGCCTGCTTGTACTGCGCCACCGCCTCGTCGAGCTTGCCCTGCGCCTGCACCGCATTCCCCAGATTCGAGTAGTATGTCGCGACCTTCCCATTCGCCGCGATCGCCTTGCGTATCGACTCAACCGCCGCATCATACTGTCCGGCCCGGTATGCAATCAACCCCAGCAGATGCAGCCCATCGGCATGGTTCGCATCAAACGACAGAATCTCGCGCAGCAGCAACTCCGCCTCGCGCATTCGCCGCGCCTCATACTCGCCAAGCGCCTTCGCCAGTAGCCTTTCGATCCTCTGCGCCTGCGCACCGCCCGACGCCGTCAGAGGCTCACTTCGCCACGTCATCCCGCACCGCCAACGCCGTGCCGATCACGCTCGATCCGCTCGCAGACCAGCGCACTCCGCACCTCGTCCAAGACCTGCTGCCAGTCCTCGAACCTCGTCTGCCGAAACAGACGCATGCTCGGATACCACGGGCTATCCGAGCGTCCCAGCATCCAGCGCCAATCCGGCGCCAACGGCAGCATCACCCAAACCTTCTTCCCCAACGCCCCCGCCAGATGAGCCACCGAGGTATCCACCGCGAGCACCAGGTCCAGATGCATCATCAGCGCCGCAGTGTCCGCCATGTCTCCAATCGCGTGCGTCAGGTCTGTCACCGGCGATTCCATCGCTGCCAACTGCGCCGCCTCCGACCCCATCTGCAGCGAAAAGAAATGCACTCCCTCCATCCCAAACAGCTCCTGAAGCAGGCGTAGCGGGATCGAGCGATACCGATCCTTGGTGTGCGTCGCGTTCCCCGCCCAGACGATCCCCACCCGCAGCCCCGTCGCCGGCCACGCCAACGTCGCCGCCTTCTGCAACGCCTCGTCGGGCACTCGAAGGTACGGCACGTGTGTCGGAATTGTATCCATCCTGGTTTCAAATGCCAGCGGCAAACTCAGCAGCGGGCACTGCCAGTCGACCACCGGCGCCGCATCCCCTGACGTCACCACGCCCGCAACCCCAGGCAGCTCCGCCGCCAGCCGCCGCACCGCCCTCTGCACCGCCAACACCACCGATCCACCCGCCGCCTGCACCATTGGAACATAGCGCAGCAACTGCAGCGTGTCGCCCAGCCCCTGCTCGGCATGCAGCAGAATGCGTGCGCCATGCAATGGCTCGCCGATCCACTGCGGCTGCGCAAACTCATGCGGCGGAACGGTCACGCCCCAACGCCGTTCATAGTTCCGTAACCCCGAACTGAAGTCCCCCGAGAGCAGCTGCATCAACGCCTGGTTCCACGCCGCCCCCGCATACTCCGGCTGCAGCTCCAACGCCCGCGCATAATGCGCCGCCGCTCCCGCGACGTCTCCGCGCAGTTCCAGCAGCGCACCCAGGTTGTTGTACGCCTGCGGATAATCCGGCTTCAGCGCAATCGCCCGCCGATGGCATACTTCCGCCTCACCCAGCCTTCCCAAGGCATGCAGCGAGGTCCCCAGGTTGCCATGAATCTCCGCCGAATCCTGCTTCCACTCGAGCGCCCGCACATACTGCGCAACCGCAGCGTCGTGCTTGCCCTCGGCGCGGAGCACATTGCCAAGATTGTTGTACGCCTCGGCATAATCCGGCTTCAGCGCAATCGCCCGCGCATAGCAGCCAGCAGCCTCTTCCATCCTGCGCTGCGCCTGAAAGATCGTCCCCAGATTATTGATTGCACCCGCGTAATTCGGCCTGATCGCGATCGCCCGTTCATACTGCGCCACCGCCTCGTCCAGCTTGCCTAGTAGATGAAGCGCCGCAGCCAGATTCGCGTACGCATCCGCAAAGTCCGGCTTCAGCGCGATCGCTTGCGCATACCGCGGCACCGCATCCTCCAACCTGCCATGCGCCTGCGCAATCATGCCCAGGTTATAGTGCGCCGCGGCATGTTCCGGCCGCAACGAGAGCACCCGCTCGTGATAGCCCTCAGCCGCCTCATGCTTTCCCTGAAGCTGGTGCGCTAGACCAAGATTGAAGCACGCCTCTACATAATCCGGCTTCAACTCCAGCGCCCGCTCATAGCACCCGATCGCCTCTTCCAACATCCGCTGCGCCTGAAAAACTGCCCCCAGGTTGGAGTGATACGAGGCCTCATTGCCGCGGATCGCAATTGCCTTCCGAATCCTCTCCACCGCACTCGCATGCTCCCCGGCCTGAAACGCGATCATGCCCAGCAGATGCAGGCTATCGGCGTGGCGCGCGTCCATCGTCAGGATCTTTCGATAAAGCTCCTCCGCCTGCGCGATGCGGCCGGCCTGATGATGCCCAAGCCCCTCCGCCAACAGTCGCGCGATTGCAGGAGAGGCAGTTTGTTGCCGCTTCATAGGGGAATAGGGACGGCGGCTCATCGACTTAATCTATACCTTCCACCCAACAGCTTCCTCCACATCGCATCCCGCGCTCGCGCCGACCTTCCAGGAGGTGCGTCTCCCAATCTCTCACAACAAAAAGGCATCCCATTTTATCGGCTCCAAAATGCCTTTGTTAAGCGCTCGAGCGCAGCCCCACCCTCCGCTCCCTCCCGTCTCACACGCATCGCGAACGCCGTGTTAAACTTCCCTCCAGATAGAACGTCATGACTCAGGCCCTCTCCCGCTCCGGACTCGAGCCGGGGCCATCCACCACCTACAGCGGCCCCGCATGAGTTCTCTCTCCCACCAAGCCCGATCCATCTTCGCCGAGGCCATGCGCCGCGTCGACGTGCGTAACGCCGTCCGCCGTCACCTCCACTGCGACGCCAGCACGATCACTCTCGGCGACACGACCATCCTTCTCTCCGACCTCGATCAGATCCTGATCCTCGCCATCGGCAAGGCCGCCGTCCCCATGTACCATGCCGCGCACGAGGCCCTTCACAGCCTCGCCCAACTCCGCCGCCACGCCCTCGTCATCGCCCCGCAGCCTCCGCCCGATCCCCTCCCCGACGCCGCCTTCTGCCGCGGCCCGCATCCCACCCCCGACGCCGACACCCTCCGCGCCGCCGACGCCGCGCTCGCCCTCCTGCGCCGCGTCACCCCGCGCACCGCCGTCCTCTTCCTCATCAGCGGAGGAGCCTCCGCCATGGCGGAGCGCCCCCTCGATCCCCGAATCTCCCTTGAAGACCTCGCCTCCTTCAACCGCGCCCTGGTCGGCTCCGGCCTGCCCATCGCCCAGATGAACGCCCTGCGAAAGCACCTCTCAGCGATCAAAGGCGGACGGCTCGCCCAGCTCACAGCCCCGGCGCGCCATCAATACACCCTGCTCATCTCCGACGTCGCCGCCGCCGATCCCGACGCCATCGGCTCCGGCCCCACACTCCCCGACAGCACCACCCTCGCCGCGTGCCACGCGCTGCTCGCGAAGCTCCACGCCACCACCACCCTCCCGCCCTCCATCACGGCATTCTTCTCCGGTCCGCACTGCGTAGAAACCCCCAAGATCACCGACCCGGCCTTCCGACGCGCGCACTGGCAGGTCATTCTCAGCAGCGACGACCTCGCCCAAGCCGCCGCCGCGGCAGCCCAAGCCCTCGGCTTCTACACCGAGATCGACAACGCCTGCGACGAATGGGAATATCGCGAAACCGCCCGCTACCTCCTCGATCGCAGCGCCGCCCTCCAACGCCAGCATCCCCGCACCTGCCTCATCACCGCCGGCGAGATCCAGGTTGCCCTTCCCCCCAACACCTCCGGCGAGGGTGGCCGCAACCAGCAGTTTGCCCTCTGGTGCGCCGCCGAGCTCACCCGCCGTCATCAGAGCGCAACCGTCCTCAGCGCTGGCTCCGATGGCATTGACGGTCAAAGCAGCGCCGCCGGAGCCGTCTGCGATCCCGACACCCTCCAACGCGCTCACCTCCTCGGTCTCTCCGTTGACGAAGCCCTCGCCCGCTTCAACACCTCGCCTCTACTACGCGCCCTCGGCGCCGACATTGTCACCGGCCCCTCCGCCAACAATCTCCGCGACCTCCGCCTCTTCCTCACCGACATCTCGACCTGACTCTCCAGCCCACAGAAATACCCTTGACATCCCCTTCTCTCGCGCCGTAAAACTACGCTGCCGGATATTCTTGCCCTCCACTACTAAATCTCCTCCAACGCTCCGCAAACCCAACCTGCCGCCACAAGAGCACAGGAACCCTAGGACCGCGCCATGATCGCTCTTTCCTCCAGCCGCCCGCCCATGGCTCTCGCTCCGCGCCCCATCCAGGCCCTTGCCGCCGCCCTGCTCTGCGCCCTCATTCCGGTCTCCCCCTCCCGCGCCCAGTCCAACCCCGCCCCCTCGGCCTACCCGCCTGTCGTCCATCTCACGGCCGAGCAGGATCATCAGCGCACCCTCGATCTCCTCCACATCACCTCTCTCCGCCGTGGACGCGACGGCAACGCCGACTCGCCCTACGCCGCCAACTACGACGAGTCCAAGGCCAATCCCTTCCCCCAGTTCCCCGACCCGCTCCTCCTCAACAACGGCAGGAAGATCACCTCCGCGAAGGCGTGGTGGACCCAGCGCCGCCCCCAGATCGTCGAGCTCTTCGACCGCGAGATCTACGGCCGCGTCCCCCAAAACACCCCCAAGGTTACCTGGGAGGTCACCGAGACCAAGCACACCACGAACGGCGATTTCCCCGTCATCAGCAAGAGCCTCACCGGCCACGTCGACAACTCCTCCTACCCCTTCGTCACCGTCGATATCAAGCTCGAACTCACCACCCCCGCCAACACCACCGGCCCGGTTCCCGTCATCATGGAGTTCGGTTTCATGGGTCCCTTCAAGCCGCGCCCTGGCGCCCTGCCGCTGCCTCCCATGCCCGTCTACCCCGGTCCCACCTGGCAGCAGCAGGTCCTCGCCAAAGGCTGGGGCTACGCCATTCTCAGCCCCACCAGCATCCAAGCCGATAACGGCGACGGCCTCACCGAAGGCATCATCGGCCTCTGCAACCACGGCCAGCCCCGCAAGCTCGACGACTGGGGAGCCCTCCGTGCCTGGGCCTGGGGAGCCAGCCGCGCCCTCGATTACTTCGAGACCGACAGTTCCGTCGACGCCAAACAGGTGGGCATCGAGGGCCACTCCCGCTACGGCAAGGCCACCCTCGTCACCATGGCCTACGACCCACGCTTCGCCATCGCCTATGTCAGCTCCTCCGGCGAAGGCGGCGCCAAGCTCAGCCGCCGCAACTGGGGCGAGACCGTCGAAAACGTTGCCGGCACCACCGAGTACCATTGGATGGCCGGCAACTTCCTCAAGTACGCCGGCCCGCTCCAGTGGAGCGACCTCCCCGTCGATGCCCACGAACTCATCGCCCTCTGCGCCCCGCGCCCAGTCTTCATCAGTGGCGGGGCCACCCACGGTGACGGCTGGGCCGACGCCCGTGGCATGTTCCTGGCCGCCGTCGCCGCCAGCCCCGTCTACCGCCTCCTCGGCAAACAAGGCCTCCCCACCACGGAGTTCCCTCCCATCGAAACCCCGCTCCTCTCCGGCGATCTCGCCTTCCGCCAGCATTCCGGCGGTCACACCCCCGCGCCCAACTGGCCCACCTTTATCACCTTCGCCAGCCGTTACCTTACCGCCCCCACCCACACCGCAACCACTGGAGCCTACTAGCTCCGCGTCATCTCTGACCGGAGCTCCAAACAGCCTCACTGTTTGTCGCAGAGTGGAGAGGGACTCCTGTAATTATCCTCCGCTCCAAGAAACCCTCTCCGAGCGCACCAAGAAGCCGAGTCCGCCAGATCACCCGATCTGGCGGACAACTGCCAACTACTCCACAGCATTCTCCAGCGTCCCAATTCCATCAATGCTGATGCGCACCACGTCCCCACTGCGTAGCGTAAAGCTATCCGGGGGCACCACCCCCGTCCCCGTCATCAAAAATGCCCCCTGCGGAAAGCTGTTATCCCGAAACAAATACCTTACCAGCTCCTTCGGATCGCGCTTCAACTCTGCCAGCGTCGTACTCCCCGCAAACACGCTCGCACCCTCGCGCACGATCTCCAGATGAATCCCCGTCGTCTGGCTCAACACCCTCCCCGACACGAGAATGCACGGCCCCAGCGCGCAGCTCCCTTCATACACCTTCGCTTGCGGCAGATACAGCGGGTTCTCACCCTCGATGTCGCGCGAGCTCATATCGTTACCGATCGTGTACCCCACAATCTCGCCCTCGGCGTTGATCACCAGCGCCAGTTCCGGCTCCGGCACCGACCAGCTCGCATCGGACCGCACCCGCACCGCGCCTTTATGCCCAATCACCCGCCGCCCCGTCGCCTTGAAGAACAGCTCCGGCCGCTCTGCCGCATACACTCGGTCGTAGAAGTCGCCGCCGCCCGCGCTCTTGCTCTCCTCGATCCGCGCGCTCCGGCTGCGATAATACGTAACTCCCGCCGCCCACACCTCCTGGCTCACCACCGGCGCCAGAATCGTCTCCACATCGAAGCTCTGCTCCGCACCCGCGTTGATCGCATCCCGCAGATGCGCATGCAGCCCCGGCTTCGCAATCAGGTCATCCCAATCCACGCAAGGCACCGCGTGAAAGCGGCCCTCTTCCTCAACAAAAATCCCATTCCCCGTCCGATAAAGTCTCACTCCGCCCCGCCTCCCATCGTTCCAGTTACTTTGTTCCTGCGTTGCTCTTTCTTGCCGTTGCTTGCTCTAGCAGTCGCTTGTTTTGCCTTTTTTTGTTATTGCCGTCATCCTGAGCGAAGCGAAGGATGAGGATACCGCTCGCCACCCCCATACCAATCGCACCTTTCAACCCGGACTCGCACTTTTCCTACACACTCCCCCCTATCTTCAGCTGCGCAATAATCGCATCCGCGTCATACACGCATCCCCCCCAGACCCCGCCGCTCGCCTGGATCAGCGCCGCCCACAGCCGTGTATCCTCGGGCAGTTCCGGATGCGGCGCCAGATCCTCCCGCGGCCCGCGCAGCATCAGCCGCCGCGCCCCCTCCTCCGGTGAAAACCTCTCCTCTACGCCATGAAACACCTCCCCCACCAGATCCACCGTCCCACACACCCCATTCCGATCGACGACAATCTCGATCAAGTCGCCCTCCCGCACTCGTCCAATCGGCCCACCCGCCAGCGCCTCGGGTGAGATATGTCCCACACACGCTCCCGTCGAAACCCCACTGAACCGCGCATCTGTTAACACTGCGACATGTCGACAGTACGGCAGAGTCTTCAGCGCCGACGTCACCTGGTAGATCTCCTGCATCCCCGCGCCCATCGGCCCGCCGCAGATCAGCACCATCACATCCCCATGCCCCACCGTACCGTCTTTGATCGCCGCGATTGCAGCCGCCTCGGTTACAAATACCCGCGCTGGCCCCGCATGCCGATACACCCCATCCTCGATTAGCTCCGGATCGATCGCCGTGCTCTTGATCACGCTTCCCTCCGGCGCCAGGTTCCCCATCGGGAAGCAAACCGTGGCCGTCAACCCCCGTTCCCTCGCCCGATCCGGCGCGAAGATCACCTCCTCCGCATCCACTCCATCGAGCTCCCGCAGCCGCTCCCGCAGCACCCCACGCCGCTCGCTCTGCTCCCACCAGTCCAGATTCTCCCCCAGCGTCTCGCCCGTGACCGTCCGCACGCTCGTCTCCAGCAGCCCCGCCCGCCGCAGATGCAGCATCACCTCCGGCACCCCGCCTGCCAGAAACACCTGTACCGTCGCAAAGTTCCCTGGCCCGTTCGGCAGTGCGTCCACCAGCCGCGGCACCGCCCGATTCACCGCCGCCCAATCCGCCGCTGTCGGCCGCGTCAGTCCCGCCGCATGCGCGATCGCCGGCACATGCAGCAGCAAATTTGTCGATCCCCCAAACGCCGCATGCACCACCATCGCATTGCGCACCGCCGCGTCGGTCAGTATGTCCCGTGTCCCCACCCCCATCTGCGCCAGCCGCAACATCGCGCGCGCCGACCGCACCGCCGCATCCAGCCACACCGCCTGTCCCGAAGGCGCCAGCGCCGCATGCGGCAGCGACAACCCCAGCGCCTCCGCCACCACCTGCGAGGTCGCCGCCGTCCCCAAAAACTGGCACCCGCCCCCCGGCGTAGCGCACGCCCTGCATCCCACCTCCGCCGCATACTCGAGCGTGATCTCCCGCTGCGCAAACCTCGCCCCAATCGTCTGCACCTTGCCCGCGTCTTCGCCGCTCTCCGGTAGCAGCGTCACCCCGCCCGGCACCAGGATGCTCGGCAGCGCCCCACTCCCCGCCAGCGCCATCATCATCGCCGGCAACCCCTTGTCGCACGTCGCCACCCCAATCACGCCCTTGCGCGTCGGCAGCGACCGCATCAACCGCCGCAGCACCACCGCAGCATCGTTCCTATACGGTAGAGAGTCCAGCATCCCCGCCGTCCCTTGCGTCCTCCCGTCGCACGGGTCCGTGC
>FSXA01000438.1_pt1 | contig 90210 bp, 74 predicted proteins | sample 1638081 | NCBI WGS metagenome assembly FSXA01 (sample SAMEA3914788, study PRJEB12502) | metagenome | biome: forest; material: soil | place: Canada | collected 2011-07-03 | depth 0.1 m
CAAGACTTCCGAATTGCGCCATCGGCGAACGCGCTGAGCAATTCATGAGGAACGATGACTGCAAGTACTGGAGGTAAGCCAGAAGGAAGGCTCTGGGAAAGAGCACACATCTGCCCCAACTGTGATCAGATCATCGACCTCGCCGAAATCGACCTAATGGACTAGATACGGATCCTCTACAACCGCAAAGGCATCGCATGCATCGAATCGTTAGAAAGTGTCCTGTTGGTCTGTCTACTGTGAAAACTAAGTTGACGCGGTTGTTGACGGTTGTAGTTGCGTTTGTTGTGCTTGCGGGAGCTGTTATCCCAGCTTCGGCGCAAGTGGCCGTAAAAGTCGGTAGCCATCACCGGCGTCATCACAGGCATTACCACCATCGCCGCTAAGGCGGCTCAGGACAGTATCCCGATATGCACGACAAGGGGCAGGAGTCGCTTGGCTCTGCCCCTTTGTCTTTACCCATCATATTTAGTCGATAGAGCGGAACTCCATCTTGTGCGGAGTAGCTACTACGTGAGGTTGTAAAAATATGCACGCTTCCAGATTCATCGCTTCACTCACTGTTGCCGTTGGTCTCTTATTCGTCAGTAGTCCTGGAGCACCAGCTCAGATCAGTGTCAACATAGGAGCGGAACCCGGATGTCCCTATGGCTATTATGACTATGCACCCTATAGCTGTTCCCCTTACGGCTACTATGGACCTGATTGGTTCAGTGGCGGACTGTTCATCGGGGCTGGCCCCTGGTTCCACGGTTCTCATGGCTTCTACGGCCACGTAGACAACCGTTATGATCCTCGGCACGGGTACGCTGGACCGACACCGGCGCATGGGGAGCAGGCATTTAACCACTTCCACGCAAACGAGGCCCGCGATGGACGGGGCCACGTAGGCAATGCGGGGCATGATGGAGGCGAGGAACACGCCGCTGGAGCGCAGCGTGGTGGCGGTGGTGGTGGCGGCGGCCGTCGTTAGAAAGCAATCAATTTCGTCGAACGAAGGCCCGCTGTCCCTACAGGCGGGCCTTTCTAGATCTGCAATCAGTCTCTAAATCCTTGTTGATATCCGTGCGGTGGGAAAATTAAGCAAACTTAAACCAGGTTGCAGACCGAGATCTCTTGGCTAAGTTATTCTTGATCTTCCGAACCACAGCAGTAGATGCGCGACGAAAACATAGACGTTACTGCGGGAATCCTTATGCTTTTTGGGCCAGATTACGGATGAAGTGGATTCGTGACCGAGCAATGCAATGAAGAGCCAGCCTCTGAATCGCGTACTGATGCTCTCCCAACATGATCTCGAACCACGGCAATATAGAGTTAAATCCGACTCCACCGGTGACATGGCTCATCACGTCTAAAGACTGCCAGATTGATCGTTGACGAGTCTAATGGCTCTACAGGCCGGACGAAGGGACGCACCGCGCGCTGAGGACAGAGCGCGCGGGATCGCATGCGGGACGCGGTATATTGCCTCACGGAGATGTGGTGGCAGGAACGAAAGTTATCAGCACGACGTGCGCAACATAAGTTGAAGAACGATAGCGATATTTGCTGGCTTGCCTGGGTGGACTGCTTAGAGGGCGAAAATTCGGGCGAGAATCAGCCGCTGCTGATGCTCACTCGGTTGCATCGCAACCGGGCGCACGTGGACGGGCTCAAGCATCTCTGTAGTTCGCGCTGCTCCGAGACCCAGATGGATCGCCGGATCTCGGAGCAGCGGATGAACATCGAGGCGCACTGCCAGGCTGCGTAGCGCTCATGGGAAAGCCAACCCCAAGAAGCTAGTGTCCCGAGTCAGTGTGTCGCTCACTAGATTTTGCGTGCGTTGATGATGTCGTCCCCGATTTGCTCCATACGAAAAGCTTTGGCTGTGCGCTGTGTGGTCGAGGTAGGCTCGGCTGTAGCTTCGAGTTCTCGAATGGATCGGGGGCTGTTGCGGCGGCTCTGCTTTTCGGTCAGGGTGGGGAAGAAGCGCTCCACCTGACTGAGCCAACTGGCCGCGCCGCGCAAGTCGATACACAGCGAGGGCCTCTCTTGTAAAAGCTCAACTGAGTGGATATCGTGCCGGGGACTTCGTTGTCGATCAAACAAGCCACCTGCGAGCCAAAATCTCGATAGTCCGCTAAGGTTTGTATCAAATGGTTTTCTCCCACTTACCTTTCTGCCAGGTTTGCCTATCCGTCCCAGAATCCGCAAGAAAAACGAGATCGCGTAAGGCAAACATCCTCGCGAATCCCGCCCTATGTTCAATTACAACCTCGTCACGACTTAAAATGGACTCTCGCTTGGGATGAGTGAGGAAGGGAATTGGCAGACGTTGATCCGTATCGTCGATACCATCGAGGGCGTTCAAACGCATAGAGAGGGCGGATGCGTCCTCCTTGCCTCCAGCTGCATGCAACTTCCGCCAGCGGCGTTTGTCGGTACCCACTTTTCTTCTCTGGCCGATTTCAAGGGCGACGACGCAGTCGCGGTTGATAAAAGTACTCAAAGACTCATCTGCTCCCAATTTACGTAGCTGGGTGATCCGGTCAACATCGTGGCTCCTTCATAATCGCGAGGGGTTTCAGCGAGCCCGATATTATCTCCGTAGTCGCTTGGATCTCCACTACAACCCCACGAGTACAACCTGACTTGATATGCTTCTAATAGGGAGAACTAATGAACACTGAGGCAATCATCGAAGCACTTGATACCGAAATCGCCCGTTTGCAGGAAGTCAAGGCGCTGCTCGCAGCTTCCACCGAGAACTCACTCACAGGTGTACTCAAGCGTGGACCAGGGCGCCCGAAGAAAGCTAGCGTCATCGCGCCGAAGCAGCGGAAAGGAATCAGTCCTGAGGCGAGAGAACGTATCGCGGCGGCTCAAAAGGCTCGTTGGGCAAAGGTGAGGAAGGCTGCGAAGAAGGCAGCGAAGGTAGAGGCAGAAGCCTAGGTGCTGCTCAGCAAATCAGGATGGTTGTTTCTGACATTCCCCACAGCAAGATCCGCGGCTCGCGCAATCGCGAAACTTCACCCCTCCACCGTGGCTGTCCATGTCTTCGAGCAAGGCTCGCATCGACCCTAGCGAGCCTCTGACAGGTAAACAGAAGAGGAGGCGAGCGTCTCCTCTTCTGTTTGCCTGAGCGACTCAGCGCACTTCACTTCGACACCAGCTTCTCCGGGCTCAACTCCAATACCACCCGCTTCAACTTCGCATATTTCTGCTCCAGATCGTTCAGCCGCCGGATTCCTTTATAAAGAGAACTTTGGTGAAATAGATACCTGCAGACAACATGCGACGTTATGTCTGCTCTCGATTCAACAATTAAGTTGCAGCAACTCACGTCCTGCCCTTGGTAGGTGACTCGTCGAGTCGTCGGCCGTGACAGTTATTCTCCTAGATGTAACCGCTTGATAACAAAGAGTGCCGACGGCACTGAAAGCACTCTAAGGAGGCGCTGCGCAGGTAGCATGCCGAGTCAGCCACTCGGCGAGCGCTACGGCTGATCTGTTTAGCTGAAGTGCCAACTTCCAGCTTGTCGACGATTCGGAAGTGAACGATGTGAAGCGCGTTTTTGTCGTCCCCAATGTGGCGAGGATTTGGATCCTTGCGACGCGCGTTGCTGTCGGAAGCTGCAGCTTGTTCTCGGACACATCGAGGCGGCCTTCATCGAGCGAGAGCGGTTCGATGAAGTCGGTATGGTGGCGAAAGATCTCTCGAACCGCGTGCGACACGGCGTTGTAGGGTGCAAAGTCAGGCGGAAGGAGACTACTAATCGCTCGGTGCGCACTGCCAGCATGGCCAGGGCGAACGCCGTAGCAGCAAGCCTCATAGGACGCGGCGCAGACTACCGAACGACTGCCGCGCTAAGCAATCACAACGTGCTTGTCGCGAAGCTCCGGATTGTCTCGCTGCCGGACCGAGACGCAGAATGCGCCCATATCCACATGCACGATCTTGCGCACGGAAGAAGACTCGATGCTAGCGCCTGTCTGTATGAACGCCGTTGGGTATTGAGATAGCGCGTCCAGATTCAGCCATATTCGCCTCTTATTCGGCTAGCGAGCGGGCTCAGGATTGGGATACGGGCCGCCCGTGGGGAGGAGCAACCTGTACGTGGAAGCGCCACTTACCTATTCTCGCCACGATTCATGGCCTCACGATAGGCTTGGACACGCTCGCGCGCGTCGATGATGCCTTTGCGGAGCGCCGCACTATTCTGCGCACCCATGCCCACGGCACAGGCAACAACTTGAGGAACTTCGAGGGCTTTGGCTTTCAGGTGTTCCCCCTGTTTCGTGAGGCTGACAATGACTCCGCGCTCATCTTTTGGATCACGTTGCCGACGCACGAATCCCGCCTTCTCTAATCGCTTCAACAGCGGAGTGAGGGTTCCGGAATCAAGATGTAGCCGGGCACCAAGCTCTTTGACCAGAACACCACTCTGCTCCCAGAGGACCAACATCACCAGATACTGCGGATAGGTGAGCTTCAGAGGCTCCAGGATGGGGCGATAGAACTTGGTCATTTCGAGCGATGCGGAATACAGCGCGAAACATAGCTGGTTCCCAAGAGCGAGAAGCTTCGTATCCGGTTGTGCGTTATCCGCGCGCTTTGGATATGTAGCCACTTCTGTTTGCTCCTTTTACAGGAATGGCGGCAGGCCCCCGTGAGAGCCTACCGCGATTTTGTAGCATGGCGTCACGCGCGCCCAGCGAGCACCGTCTGGGAGTTAGAGCGTGTTCCTTATGCGATATTCAATCTCACGGGAACATTGTTCCGGGTCGCGTTCGAGTAGGGACATACTTGGTGGGCTTTGTCGACGAGCTCCTTGGCGTCAGCAGCGGGGAGGCCCGGGAGCGCGATATCGAGCGCGATATCCAGGCCGAAGCCTCCCTCGGAGCGAGGGCCAATACCAACCGTGGCCGTAACCGAGGTATCGTGTGGTACCTTCGGGCCGCCCTGTGAGGCGACGAACTTCATCGCACCGATAAAACAGGCCGCGTATCCGGCGGCAAACAGCTGTTCGGGATTGTTGCCCTCTCCACCGGCTCCGCCGAGCTCTTTGGGTGTTGCTAACTTGACGTCGAAGCTGCCGTCTTTCGTCGCGGCGTGGCCGTCGCGGCCTCCCGTAGCGGTGGCGGATGTTTTATAGAGAACATTGACTGGCATGATTGGCTCCTCATGGATGAAACGATTATCGGTTACCAGGGATCCGGCCAAACGGGAAAGGTGGAAATTCCCTGGCACGAGAAAACGAGCTGTCATTTAGATTGTGAGCAATTCAATAGGATGCAATATTATCGACCGGCAGCTAGTAGCGGGTTTGGGAAGGAAGCCTCGCTGAGGGCTCCATTTACCCCGGAAGTAAGGAAAAGAAATATGCCTTCCTTTAGGCTGGCTATAGAGAGATAACCGCCTCCGCTTGTTATCGAATTGTCATCAGCTTGTATCTATTTATACGGAGTGAGGCGACGCAAGCTGGAGGAGCCCAGACACAAGCGCTCTCGCCTCTGGCACGAAGCCGATCGCCATCTTCGCGGAGCGAGAACAGAAGTAGCGGCGGACATCTGCGATCGGCCGGCATTGTGGATGCAGGCAAAGATAAAGGTTCGCATCACTTCGCTCCCCCCGCCGTGCAGGTGCAACTCGCCGCTGGCTCTTGGTCTGAATGCTCGTTGCAGCAGACCGGCGTGCAGCAGGAGACTGGCTCTTCCGCCTGCATCGCCAGTACGTCGCCGGTCGATCGCACCTGGATGCCGAGATGAGAGAGGGCGCCGGTGTCATGGAAGGGGAGCTGGTTGAGCGTGAGGTTTAGGAGAGGGTTCGCCAGATCGAATCTGGCATAGCCGGTGCGGACCTTTGACGGCTCGACCCCAAAGAGCTTTGCGGTAGAACCTAATACTTGCCGTGACATCGTGAACGTTGATGGCGAGATGAGCCTTAAGAGCCAAGGTGGTCATGGTGCCCGCCTCCTATATGCGGTGTAGCGAATATATTGGGCGCATGCACTCGGGGACGGAACCCGGCTGCGGCTCTTGAATCTCATGGGTGACCAGGAGCTTTGCGTCTGTTACTTCGTGGAGATTCTGGGACAGCCGCAACCGAAGATATCCCGGCATGTGGCGCTGCAGTGCGCTCCTTTACCGAATCCGATTGCATGTTGCGAGGCCCGACAGCCACGCCAACGATTCCGCTGACGCAGGGCCGTCCGTGGGCACCCGCCGCCCGTAAGAGACTTTCGTTTCTGGATCGCTTTCTGACCCTCTGGATCGCTTCTCATATCTAACCTTCGCCAGTGGCGGAAACATCGCGATCATGAGGCCGATCGCGATGGGGATATTGGTCGTACCCGTTTGAAGGCGATTCTCAAGCCCAGCCGAGGCATCGCGATCGGGCTGGTCTGGTAGGGCGGTTCGCCATGCAGGAACACGATGGCCAGAAAGAACATGAGCACCGCCCAATCAGCCAGTTTTGCAGCAGCGACAGGCCGAGCACGCGCTTGTTGCGGAAGACCTCGCCCAGCTTCCTGGTGATGGCGACCGGGGTTGCTATCGGTCACTTCGTTCCGTCCCAGCGCGCGATTCCGATTCGGATTAGCCCGGGCATGCCGTTCAGCAGCGGAACATTCGCCCCCAATATTTTCGGTGATCCTTGCACCAAGAGTCCCAACAAGACAGTGACAATTTGTTGACTGAGATGTGACAAGCCTCAGTCGGAGGTTCATTAGGCTTGTTTCAGTGTTCTGTTATCGCTGGAGCAGCGCGGGTGGCCAACTGCTGGCTGCATGAGAGCTGATATTGCATTGCTGCCGCTTTCGTTGGACCGGGGAAGCGTTGCTGATGGGGGACAGCGTGGGTAGAAGTCTCCTTTGTCGGAACTATCGGCTAAGGGGAGAAAGAATAAGTGTCTTTGGAAAAAAAATGCATGAATCGACATGGAGAAAAGAGCGACATTCGTCCGGACGACGGCGCGTCATGCTCAGACTAGAAGTGGCCGTGCGCAATAGCGTGGCGGCGCTTCGATAACTTTTGAGAGCCTTTCTCCTATCCTTCTGGCTGGGAGGAGAGATCTGGAACCTCTGTGAGCGAGGCTGGAATCGATCGGTTGAGTCTTGCGCAGTGCCGTGCATTTTATGCGGAGGAGCTGCGCGTCGTGGCGAATTTGACCTCTCCTGCACTGGTGGCGGCGCTTTCACGGGTGGAACGCGAGCGGTTTATGGGAGAGGCGCCGTGGCATTTTGCGTCGCTGGTGTCGCCAACGAAGAATGGTGGGTATCGCATGACGGAGGAGGTGCGCGACCTCTACCACGATGTGTTTGTGGCGCTGAAGCGGGAGAAGTTCCTCAATAACGGGCTGCCGAGTACACTGACGGGATGCATTGGGAAGCTGGAACTGGCGGCGGGCCAGCGAGTATTTCATGTGGGCTGTGGCTCCGGCTATTATACGGCGATCATGGCTGAGGTGGTCGGGCCGGAAGGCTCGGTCGTCGCGGTCGAGGTCGACACGGAGTTAGCCGCGCTGGCGGCCGAGAATCTGAAGTGCTATCGGCAAGTGCGGGTGGTGCATGGGGACGGGGCGACAATTGCGGCTCCGGCCTCGGATGCGGTGTTGATCAACGCGGGCGTGACGCATCCGCAGCCGGGATGGATGGAGTGCCTGGCGGAGGGTGGACGGATGCTGCTGCCGCTGTGCGTGGGGATTCCGGAGAATCCGGGCAAGGTGCTGGCGGTGCGGATTACGCGGAAGGGGGTGGGGTTTGAGGCGGATCCGTACTCGATCTTCGGGCTATACTCGAGCCCGAGCTTGCGGGATCCGACGCGGCAGGCGCTGTTGCATGCGGGGCTGCAATCGAAACGGATGGCGGGGCTCAAGTCGGTGCTGCTGGAGGAGCATGCGCAGGCAGAGAACTGCATTGCGCATGCGGAGGGATTCTGTTTGAGTGCGGCTGAGGTGGGTGCGAGGTTGGTGGCGCTTGCGCGGTAGAGGGGGGCACTACACCAAACGTGTAGAGTCGAAATGTGACGCAGTGGTTTAGGTTCGGCCTATCTGTATCCGGCCCTTTCGTTTGCCGGTGCCTCATTATCCAGACCATGCTCCGTTTTCACATCCGCTCATCGAACGGGACATGCGCTGCTAACGCATCTGGCTCTCGGACGGAACTTCATGCTTCGCCCACGGAAAGTTGTGCGGAAGCAGAGGCAGTCGGATGAGTCCCAGCTTTGGGTAGAGATGCTCATGAGGGCAGTGCGTGAAGCCCCTGCCAGGCTGTCTACGCTTCTTGCAGAACCACCGGCGAAGTCTTTCTCGACAATGGCGGAATAGATCCCGTCTGTCCGAGGTTGATCCAGCAGCGATCGTATCCATGAACGGCCTCTTGAGTGATCTGCTGTATGGCGTGGTACACCCAACCAGTCGCAGTCTTGGTGCCGCGAATGACGCGGTGAATCTCTCCACGCTTCTCCAACCGGTGAAGCGTGGAATCGACAGTCTGGCGGCCTCCGAGGTCCAGGAAGTCTCGGGGTGAGAATGCTCTACACCCGTCCTGCGAATGCGATATATAGCGCTTTATATTCAAGTGTTTGGCTCATGTTCGAGCAGCTTATTCTGCAAAAAACGCCATTTTTTTGCAAATACAAGTCGGGGTATGTCGCCGTATGTTGGCAAACTTAAGGTGAAGCTCATTTGAGTGTGCCTTGAACACACAGAGAAGCCGCCACTTGAACCTTAGCGTGAAGCTTAAATTGCGATTCCGAACTCGAGAGGCGATTTCCCGGCAATAGCGCGACAACCTGTTGCACTTATTGCTAAGGAACATAATGGAAGAGTAGTGAGCTTGATTACCACGGCCCATGACCCGACCCGAAAAACTGGTCTAACTCGCCTGAGGTTTCCACCTATGTGGTTCGTTTGTACCGGACTGACCGGTTTCTAGGGAGTTTGCCTTTCCGTTCCAGAATCCGGAAGAAAAACGAGATCCCGTACGGCAAACATCATCGCAAATCGCACCCTACGTTCAATTCACGACTTAAATGGACTCTTGCTTGGGATGGGTGAGGAAGGGAATTGTCAGAGGTTGATCCGTATCGCCGATATCATCGAAAGCGCTTGAGCGTATAAGCTGCCTGATCGTTGGAATCTCACACGACGGCCATGAGGGGCATGGTGACACTATTTCCGCAGACTTACACTTACGTGCGTAGACCGCGGATGGCATTTTGGAATATCTCATCGATGTACGTATCGGAGAGGAGACCTGTACCGATCTGCAGGCGATAGTAGATTGGCGCATAGAGCAGATCGATCCCGGCCTCGATATCAATGTCGGAACGCAGATCTCCCTGCTGAATAGCCTGTTCAAACATCTGCTTAGCTAATTGCCTGCGCGGTAATGTCCATCGCTTGCGAAACGCTTCCGCCAGTTCCGGATCAAACTGTGCCTCTCCGAGCAGTGCTTTCACGAGAGCACCATACCTTCCGCGAAATACCTTTGCCTGCGCCTTCAGTTGCATATGGATGCTATCGATTGCCCGGGTGGTTCGAGGAAAGTTGGTAGAAGGTCCAACGTGGGCGAGGAATGCGTCCATCACGACAGCCGCCTTATTGGGCCACCGACGGTAGATGGCGGTCTTGCCAACACCTGCTCTGGCAGCGATAGAGTCGGTTCCAAGCGCGCGAAACCCGACCGCAAACACCTCTTCAAGTGCTGCGGAAAGTATCGCCTGGTGGACCTTTTCGCTTCTGGGGCGTCCCCGACGCGGTGTATCGTCGCTGGTCTCTGTCATCCCTTGACTGCTCGTGAAAAAGAGCAATGTTCCCTGAATCCATTATGACACAATGTGGATCGAATATAACAGGAATAATGATACATGAGGTTTCGTTTATGGGAGAATGCAAATGACGTACAAAGCGTGGCTCGTTGAAGGGACGGATGGAAAGTTTCGTGAAGTGGAACTTGCTCGTCCTGTGCTTGAGGGGAATCAGGTTCTGGTCAAGATTGCAGCGAGTGGCGTGAATCCGTTAGACACGAAAATCCGCAGGAATACAGCTGCGCATGCCCAGCAGCCGCTTCCCGCCGTACTGGGCCTAGATATGGCGGGCACCGTGGAGGAAGTTGCACCCGGTGTCAGTGGCTTTCGTCCCGGAGATGAGGTCTACGGCATGGTGGGTGGTGTCGGCGGTCTCCAGGGCACGCTCGCCCAACTCACCGCGGTCGACGCCGACCTGCTCGCGCACAAGCCACAAAATCTTTCGATGCGTGAAGCTGCCGCGTTGCCGCTAAGCATCATTACCGCGTGGGAAGGTCTCGTCGACAGAGCCAAGGTTCACGCAGACCAAACCGTGCTCGTTCATGCCGGAGCCGGGGGTGTCGGCCACGTCGCGGTTCAGATTGCTCAAGCCTTCGGGGCCAAGGTTTTTGCTACGGTCTCACCGGAAAAGAAGAGCGTCGTGGAAGGTTTTGGCGCATTCCCTATCAACTATCGTTCGGTTTCAGTTGAAAAGTACGTTGCTCTTCACACCGAGGGAAAGGGATTCGACATCGTCTATGACACCGTTGGCGGCGCGACTCTCGATGCATCCTTTGCCGCCGTGAAGCGGTACACCGGTCACGTCCTCAGTTGTCTCGGCTTTGGTTCACATTCGCTGGCTCCACTCTCATTCCGCGGAGCCACTTTTTCCGGTGTTTTTACTCTTTTGCCCATGATCACGGGAGAATCCCGAGCCCATCATGGCGAGATTCTCGGGCAGGCCGCAGCCCTTGTCGAAGCGGGCAAACTGAAGCCGCTTCTCCATGATCAACGCTTTACAACTGCGGATATCGCTGTCGCCTATACGCTGGTTGAAGCTAGCGTTCTCGGAAAGGTTATCGTCGAAATCTAGAGTATGGCCGCCAGTAGGCTTCTCCTGCTGAGAAACAGGGAGGTGTGGGGAAGAGCGCAAAACAGCATCCGCCGCCGAGGCAGTTCAAGAGCGGCGTTCGCCAGATCAAACTCGACGTCTACACCTACACAAAGGGCCGCCCGTACGCCATCCCTCCGGCCCTGCCCGGGCCGCCGCCGGGCTCCCAGCCGATCCAGATTTTGATCCCAACGGCATTCTGAATAAGCCGGGTTTCAAGGTCATGCACGTCGAGGACAGCGATTACCGAAGCACCTGCCAGTCCTTCACCAGCTGTCGCGAGCAGATAATGCTGAAGGTAGATGGTGATAACTCTCAGGGGGGCCCAGATAGCTGGAGGGAATCACCGGCTGGGGGGCGCCGGGGAACCCACGGAAACGCAGGGAAGGAGCCGCGAATCCAACCACGATCTTCTCAAGGACTACGCCCGGATCCACCATGCGAATTTTGAGGGTGTGGTGGCCGGGAGCGCCCACGTTCAGGGTGGTCGTCACCTTCCGCACGCCGTCGCTCACCGCTTCTTCCCAGGCGCGCTGAGAGTTGTCCGCGAGCGCGTCGACCACCTGCGGTGGCTGGTCGTCGAAGGAAATGGCGTAGCGCAGTCCGCGGCCGGGGACAAAGTTGAGAGTGGGCGCCAGCACCGCCTCCACCGTGCATGGGCCTTTGTCGAAGAGATACATGCTGTACTCGAGCGTGGGCCCAGGCTCCGGCGGCACAAAACTCGTCGCGGTGACTGGGAAGATGGTCATGCCGGAGAGCGTCTCGCCGAAATCGGGAATCCTGACCCAGTGCGCCGCAACGGTCTTCGTCTCGCCCGTGAAATGCTCCGCCTCGATGGAGACAAGGTGATCCGCTTCCACAAACCCCTGCAGGGAAGCCCGCGTCGGCTCTGCCGGATCCATTTCGTCGACGCGCACATGGACGGTGGGGCCATCCTGCTGCTGGATGGCAATCATGCCTGCGTGTTGTCCCTCCGGCGCCTGGTCCCAGTCGATGCTGACCAACAGTTTCTCTTCCTTGCTGACCGTGCCCGAGGCCGCGCTGAGATGGATCCACGGCTCATCGGCGGTTGCGGCGAAGGCGAAGGGCTGGTTTCCGCGGTTGAAGATGTCGATGGAGCGCGTCTGGCGGTTGAAGTTATCGAAGGCCTGCAGGGCCACAGGAAACGCGCCCGTCGCGACGAAGGGAATGCCTTCGACCGCGAGGGCCATGTGCGGCCCGGAGAGCGGCTGCACCTCGGTGACGGCCGGCATGATATTCACCGGCGGCTCATTCCAGGAGGAGTAGCCGATGTGCGTCTGGTCCATCATGTGATCCCATTTGCCGTGCGCCAGCTGCTGGTTGTACTCGTTGCTCAGCTGGGCATCCTCAGCAAACAACGCTCGCGCCAGGTCGGCCAGGTCGTTCGTGCTCACGCGGCCTTCCGTCGCATACAAGCGGTTCATGCCTGCGGTGATGTACAGCTCGTTCACCAGGGCTGAGGCCTTCAGCGGGTACAGCACCAACTCGAAGAACGCGCCGCGCTCGTCGGCGGGCAGCTCCTGGTTCACGTGCTCGGCTTCGTCGGTCAGCGATTTCCATTCGTTGAAGGCGCGCTCGGCCTCGTCGAAATGCATGAGGCTGAAGGTGTCCGGCTCCAGCTGCTCCGGCTTGCGGCGACCGTTGTACTTCGTATAGGTGGTGAGGAGGTGTGCGATCTCGGCGGCGTGCTCGGGGCCGAACTGCTGCGCGGTCCACTCCTCGGTGTACTGCTGGAGATTGTCCGGGTTGAACTGAGCAGGGTTCCACGCCATGCTGAGGAAGAACGAGATGGGAAACTCCATCGGCTTCAGGTCGCCCACATTCACCACCCAGATGCGTGTGGCGCCGTACTTCCAGGCCAGGTTCATCTGCTCCCATATCTTCGGAACGTAATTCGTGTTGAGCCACTTATAGGAGCGCGGCCCGCCTACATAGTCAAAGTGGTAATAGATGCCCGCGCCGCCGCTGCGCTTTTGCTCCGCCGACGTGGGCAGCCGCCGCAGGTTGCCCCAGTTGTCGTCGGACCACAGCAGCGTGATGTCGTCCGGCACGCGCATGCCCTGTTCGTAGTAGGTCTGGACTTCTTTGTAGAGCGCCCACACCTGCGGCACCTTCTCCAGATCGGGATTGACGGTCTCCTTCAGGATCTGCCGCTGATCGGCGACGATCTTCTCCATCAGCGAGATATTGTCGCCGGTGGACATCGGCGTATCGTTGTGGCCCCGCATTCCCAGCGTGACCACTTCCTCATAATTCCTGTCGCGCTCCATGCAGCCGCGCCAGAACTGATCGATGCGCACCGCATTGGTGGTGTCATCCCACGGGCCATCGCTTGGCTTCCACTCCTTCTCGGCGCACATCATAGGCTCCTCGTGCGAGGTGCTCATCACAATGCCATATTCGTCCGCCAGCTTCGCGTTCAGCGGATCGTCCGCAACAAAGGCGTTGTTCCACATGGCCGGCCACAGGAAATTCGCGCGTAGGCGCAGCAGCAGCTCGAAGACCTTCGTATAGAAGAGGTGGTTGTAGTTGCCGTACTTCTCGTGAACCCAGCCCGTCAGGGACGGCGCTTCATCGTTGAAGAAGATGCCGCGGTATTTGACCGCCGCTTCACCCACCACCCAGCGGCCCGGATCGACGTAAAGCGCATCCTGATGCCGGACCGGCACGTCGGCCCACCAGTACCACGGTGAGACGCCAATGTTTTCGGAGAGATCGTAGATGCCGTAGATGGTGCCGCGCTTGTCGCTGCCGGCAATCACCAGCGCACGCTCCACGTCGGGCAGCGGATGCTCGACCACCTGCGTGAGCGTCGCTTCCCACTTGCCGCGAATCGCGCTGACATCGATCTTCCGCTCGCGGATGAGGCGGTCGATTACGGCGCTCCGGCCGATGGTGCCGATCAGGACCACTTTGCCCCGCGGCGGCTTCGGGTCGTCGCTGAACACCGGCTCCACGCCGGTGACCCGGTGGATATCGGCCTGCAGATCTTGCGCCGCGCGGATCACGCCCGGCCAGTCGCCGGCATCGACGTGCAGTTTTGCCGTCGTACCCGCATGGGCAAATGTGAAGCTGCCGGGGCCGGGACTGGTTTTGACATATTGCGGCTGCCCGATGGCCAGCACGCGGAGTGGAAACAGCACAACCGCGAAGAGAAGGAGCCAGGGCGAACCCAACCGGCGGCAGCGACGGCGGGGACGGAAGAGAATCTGCGCAGGAGAGATTGAAAGAGAAAAAAACATAGGAGTGGAGCCGCGTTCAAAATTTGCGTCCCGAACAATATACATAGCAGAGGTGATGTCAAGCAGCCATCGCTGGCGCCGCAAACAATCCTGAATCGAGGCTGAACCGCGTGGCGTGGCAGGCGAAGATCGGAACAGGATCGCTCGCCGGCGCCAGATGGCGGGCATGGCCGCCCGTGACCTCTTTGCCATGCGTTTTATCAGGCTCCGGCCTTTTCATGCCATCTGGCTTGAGCCACGTCATATCTGCGCCGCCCGCTTTGCGGGGCTGTTGCGAAACGCTCCTCCCGGCAATCAACCCGCATGGATCACTGACCAGTGCCGTGGCCGGATTGTTGTGTCACACAGGTATTCATTACTGGCGGCGGCTAGACCTGGCTGAACTTGCTCCCGGTAGGGAGGTCCGCTTCTGCGATGACCGAGTCACCCAAGCCCGGCTATCAGACATTCGGAAGATGAGTGAGCAGTGACTCGCGTGGCCCGCGGATTTAAATACCGATAAACGCCGATTGCGCCCGCGATCCCACCGCAAAACATGTCAGGAGATTCCAGGCGCGATGCAGACTTCCCTGAATCTATGCCTGGCTGCTTCCCGGAACGGAACGCTGCACTTATCGGAGTATGGCGGGTTCGTAGATTAAAGATCCACCGCGCCGGAGGTTTCTGCAGCCCAAACGAAGTGGATTCAGAAAAGGAACCACAGCGAGAAACGATTTTCCGGCAAGGGTTCGATTATGCTTGGAGCAAGCAATAAGTGATCCCAAGTCATTGGAAAAGAACGCGGATAATGGCGAAGTCTCGTACACTACCTCCTCGCTATGCGCGGCTCGCGGAGGCGGATCCGGCCCGGCGGCCGTTTCTTCGCTCTTGGCGAGGAATGTCCTCCCCTGGGCTTGTTTGCGCAGCCCTTGCGTTGCTCCTTGCGGCGACGTTTTCGTTTGCGCAAAGCTCGGTTCGACAGGCGGATGTGATCTTCGATCACTTAGATCAGAAGAGCGGTTTGCCCAGCCCTGTCGTCCAGGCCGTCTCTCAGGATGGCCATGGTTTTTTGTGGGTCGGGACCGGGAGCGGGGTCTCTCGTTGGGATGGGTATCACTTTCGAAATTATCAGTTCGAGGTCGGCGTCCCGGGCGCTTTGCCGGATAACAACATTTACAGCATGTACACCGATCCAGCGGGGACTTTATGGATCGGCACCAAATCGCGGGGGGTGGCACGCTACGATACGGTTCGCGATGAGTTCCAGACCTTTGTGCCAGCCAGCAAGGAAAAGGCCTACGCGACCGTTTATTCGATGGTGACGGACGGGGCGAAGGGACTTTGGGTGGCCACGTATAAGGGGATCGATCTTCTCAATCCGGCTACTGGGACCTTTACCCCCGTTGCGTTGGAGGGGATCAAAGGCCGGGTTGCGGTCGTCACACTGGTGCGAGACCGGGAAGGTCGCATCTGGGCCGGAACCACCAGCGGACTCTTTCGCAGCGACCGGCAAGGCAGGCACTTCACTCTTCAACCAGTCTTTGGAAAGGCCAATGTCAGGGTTTGGCGACTTCTGTTTGATCGGGAAGGACGGCTCTGGATTGGAGCCACCCAGGGCGCGTTCGTCCTGGAGCCATCGGAGGAGAAAGCGCGTCCGATTCACGAGACGACGTCCGGTCCATCCCTCCTCGACCAGGAGTCGGTGGACGCCATCTGCGAGGGGGCGCCAGGAGTCATCTGGCTCGGAACCTTCGGTCAGGGCATCGTTGTTGTCGACGCAAAGACGCTTGAGACCCATCGCGTCGTTCATGATCCGGCGTATTCAACCAGCCTGCCAAGCGATATGGTTGTTACCTTATCTACGGATCCGGCAGGCTCCGTCTGGGTTGGGACATCCAAAGGTCTGGGCCGCACCGATCCGAGCAGCGGTATTCTCACCTTTTTTGGCGCAACTGGCGTGGCCGGTCAGGATGGACGGAATCGCGGACTCGGATGCGACCGCCGTGCTGCCGACGAACGACGGTCGCCTTTGGTTGGGGTTGAATGAAAAGGGCGCAGAGATCGTCGCGCTCGAGGGAGCTAAGATCGAGCCGATCCGGCATATCGCCGCTGGCCTCAAATCCCCGCTCCCCGCGGGCCAAGTCAATGCTTTGACGGCCGGACCGGACGGCAGCGTGTACCTGGGAACGAGCAGCTGGGTCTACCGCGGCGCTCATGAAGGACGCGATCTGGTTGCGCTCCCTCCACCCGCAGGACCGGCAGATCGAGTGGATGCCCTGCTCTACGACGCCGGCACCCTGTGGATCGGCTCCCATAACGGACTGTGGATGGAAGATGTTTCAGGAGGATCTTCGCGGCGCAGTCTGCCGCCACCGGTAGCTCTGCCGCTCACCCATCTGGAGATCACGGTCCTCGCGCGGGGCACAGGCAATGACCTATGGGTGGGAACCTCGGTCGAACTCTTCCGCTACGACACGGTGACCCACGCCGCTGAACGGATCCCTGTCGATCCAGACGACCCGAACGCATTGCCTGCAGCTGTCACATCGCTCCTCATCGACCGGGAGCACCGGCTCTGGACGACGACCTGGGGTGGCGGCGTCTGCGTGCTCGAAGGCCGCGACGGCAATGGCAGGCCAAGCATTCGCAGGCTATCGCAAGGGTTGCCCAACACCTACGCCGACGATATCCTCCAGGCTCCCGATGGAAGAATCTGGGTGAGCACTGATGACGGTTTTGGGGTCATAGATCCCCGCACCTTCGCTATCACACCTCTTCGACAGGCGGATGGCGTGACGATTCCCGCCTATTGGGTCAAGTCCGGTGGCAATGCAGAAGACGGACGGTTGATCTTTGGCGGTAATGGCGGACTCACAATTGTCAATCCGGCACTGGTCCACCCTTTGAGCTACGTTGCTCCGGTGGTGGTGACGGATATTTTGCTAGGCGGCAAGCCCTTTCCACCAGACCTCTTCAATGAGGATGAGAGCAGTGCAGCCCTAAAGATCCAGCACGATGCGAACAGCGTGGCGGTGGAGTTTGCCTCCCTCGACTACACCGGTCCGGACCGTAAACTCTACGCTTACAAACTGGATGGGTTCGACAAAGACTGGGTCGCCACCACGGCAACGCGTAGGATCGCCAGCTATACGAATCTGCCGCCGGGCAACTACACGCTTGAACTTCGCGGCTCAAATCGAGATCGGATCTGGGGTAAGGTGCGAAACTTGCGGATCAAAGTCGTGCCGGCATGGCACCAGACTCTGTGGGCCAGAATCGCAGCATTCCTCTTCTTCCTGCTCATTGTTACCGCCGCCTGTCGATCCAGCACAGCGTATCTGAGAGCGCGGCAGCGAGAGCTCGAACGGCGTGTGGAGTTGCGGACCGCGGAGTTGAAGAAGACAACCGAAGAGCTGCAGGAGAGCCGACAACAGTTGGAGCAGATGGCGCACTCTGACTCGTTGACGGGTCTGCCAAATCGGCGCATGTTCAACGAATATTTTCGACGGCTTCTGGCCACAAGTCGTCGACATAAGAATAGTTCGTTCACGCTGATCCTGTTTGACTTGGACAAATTCAAGGGAATCAATGACTCTTATGGGCACGATGCGGGCGATGCATGGCTGAAGATTGTCGCACAATGCGTTAGTTCGATCGTGCGAGAGTCGGATTGCTTCGCGAGGCTGGGTGGGGATGAGTTTGCAATTCTGCTTACGAATCCGATCGACGAGGGCGGACTTGCGAAAGTTTGCACATCAATCGCGGCCAGTGTGGCGGATCCCTTACTGCTAAATGGATCGGTCCTGAACACAACGTTCAGCATTGGGGTAGCGACTTACCCTCAGGATGGAGAGGAAGAAGCGACCCTGCTCAAAGCCGCGGATATCGCGCTTTACCAAGTAAAGCACGCAGGAGGGAACGGGTGGCAGCGATACGTGGGGCTGACTGCCGAGACAAGAATGGGGCGGTATTGAGCCGTTGGGGAAGATTTTTCTCTTCTATAGGACTGGCCGACTTCTCGTTACTGAACAATCTTGCTCGCTTCACGTCGATCTTTCGTGGAAATGATGACACAGCGGTCTACAACTCCCTGATCATTTCTTTCAAAGCGAAAGCTTGTGTCCCCTGTTTGCAATGTGAAGTATTGCTGCTGTGTCTCTGGGAGCAGTTCCACCGGTTCAGAGACGGTGAAGTGATAGCTCGAACCGACGCTGTAGCTTCCAGCAAGATACGGATGGCCGTTTCGGACGCTGATCGCATGTGCCGGTGATGACGACTGCGTGTTTGAACGTGGACGCCGAGCAAGGCGACCCTGCGTGATCCCGTGAAGACTAGGAATCGAGCGGCACCATGTCCACGGCAACTTTGAGAGTATGAGATCCGCCGCCTAGAATTAAACCCCGCAGAGGACTTACGTCTCCATAATCTCGGCCCCAGCCGAGCGTTACGTGGCCGTCCGAGGGGACCATATTGTTCGTAGGATCCAGATCCAGCCAGCCCATTCCGGGAATATATGCGGATACCCAGGCATGAGATGCATCCGCACCCACCAGCCTCGCCTGGCCTGGAGGCGGGTAGGTTCGAAGGTATCCGCTGACATAACGGGCGGCAAGATTTAGCGAGCGGAGGCAGGCGATTTGCAGGTGCGCGAAATCCTGGCACACGCCCCGCCGTTTCTGAAAGACCTCCTCGGTGGGGGTGCGGACATTGGTGACTTTTGCGTCAAAGCGAAAGTCCGTGTGGATGCGTGCAGTGAGATCGAGGAGCGCCTCCGGCATCGGCCGACCGGGTGTAAACGATTGCAGTGCATACGAGGCAAACTCCGGCCGCACCCGGATACGTGGCGACTCAAATCGAAACTGGTACGCATCGAGTCCCTCGGAGCTATGATCATTGGGTAACGACAGCGCCGCCTCTTCCCAAGGAAGCGACTGCTGCCATGACGGCGCCGGGATTCTCCCAATCACTGATACGTTGCTGCGCGCTTCCACAAGCAATTCTTTGTGCGGTTCCCGGATGGTGAAAAAACAGAGGAGATTTCCAAAGAAGTCGACCCGCTCCGTGCGGCTTGCCGGGGTTGGCTGGATGCTCAGTTCGCTTCGCGCCGACTGGTGGTGCGAAGAAGATCGTGGCGTCAGACAGGCCACGTGGCTTCCACCTGAGACCGGGTATTTGTACCTGTATGTGGTGCGGTGAACGATTTGGTAGATCATTGGCCTATACTGATGGGCAAGGTGCGTGCATGGCTAAAATACCTGCTCGATACGTTATTTGACCAGGAAGGCAGCAATCCTTCGAGATCTCTGAGAAAGCGCTTAAGGCCGGAGAGTCCGTGGGAACCATTCGCCAGGATTGCGGCACCCGGCAATGGGTACTTCAGTTCGCGCAAATTAAAACTGCGCAACAAAACCAGCGCCTCGCGCATTGCCTGCAGATCCTCGGGCAGGTGCCGAGGGAGCTTTTGATAAAGATCGACGAGATGGCTCAGTTGGAAATCCAAAGACCTGGGGTTGGTCTCATCCGCCATCAGCACATCGAGCACAGCTAACGGCTGCAGGGTTGTGTAATACCGCGCGCGGTAGGTCATCGAACTATCCGCGACCTCGAGCAAGCATTCCAAGAGCGGCCAGTCCTGTTCCGCGAGCGGCGAAGTGATCTCGCGGAGTTGCCTCGTCAGATAGAGTGCGCGCTCAAGACGTCGACCGATGGTCAAAAACAACCAGCCGAACCCCCGGTTAATGTTCTCGCGTTCCATCCCCGAAAAGGCAGAAAGCAGTTCCAGACACTCGGTAAGCATCACCGGATACTCGAGAAACGGGGTGCTACCAGCGACTGGAATCGAGTCACGGAACCGGCCGATCAAGGACATCATATCGGCCGACAAGCGCTCGCGCACGCTGCCTCCAACTCGAGCAACTTCTGCCAATGTAGAAGCCAGACTGTCCGGCCGCTTGATGTCGGTCGTCACCGAGATCATCTCCTTTTCGAGTTGGAGCGGATTCGACCGCAAGGCCTTCGTTTTGGATAATTTGCTATGCCGCGATTCCAGGCAGCTGTGCAGCCGGAAGAGGCACCCGAGTTCCGCTTGCTCGGCTCGATGTAGGCGAGAACTGATCGGACGCAAGATTCGAGCTATGTTTTCCGCCCGCTCCACGTATCTCCCAAGCCAGAAGACATTGTCGGCTACCCTGCTTGGCACATCCAAAGAAATGCGGCGCAATTCCACTGGCTCATTGCGCGGACGCAGCATACTAAACGTATCTACGGGGCTGTTCGAGAGCACCCAAGCGTCCTTGCTGTGGCCGCCTCGCTGCATAGAGACAACCGATCCTCTTGCTTCGGCAACACGCGTCAATCCTCCGGGAAGTGCGATCCACCCCCTGCCGGAGTTGAGGACGTAGGTGCGCAAGACCACGCTGCGCGGGTCGAGGCGTCCGTTGTCGCACACCGGCGCAGTGGACAACGCGACCTGCTCTTGCGCGACATATTCATGGGGGCGAGCCCGCACTTGCTCGGCTAGCTTGCTCTTCTCGGCCTGCGAGAGTTCAGCACCGAATACTGGTTCCATGGTGCGGGATGGAAACGCCGGTTTCAGCACCACGGAATCCAGATGGTCGAGCACCCAATCGAGTGCATATGGCTGCCCGCACCACCAAGTCGCGACAGATGGCAGTTTGAGCCTCTCACCGAGCAGGAGGCGGGCGAGGCCGGGGAGAAAGGGCATGACCGCGGCCGTCTCAATCACACCGCTTCCCAACGCATTTGCAACCTGGACATTGCCCGCGACGATGGCGTCAACCAATCCGGGCACACCCAAGAGAGAATCGCCCCGCAGCTCGAGAGGATCGCAAAAGCTGTCGTCCACCCGGCGCAAGATGACGTCGACTTTCTCCAACTTGTCGACTGTCTTCAGGTATACGCACCGGTCGCGCACCGTGAGGTCGGCACCCTCGACCAGAGTGAAGCCCAAATATTGCGCCAGATACGAGTGTTCGAAGTAGGTCTCATTGTAGGGTCCGGGTGTCAACAACACGATGCGCGGATTGGAGCACGCCGCGAGACTGGAAAGGGCTTCGCGTTGTGCACGGAAGAAAGAGGCGAGACGCAATACGTTTGAGGTGCGGAAGAGATCCGGCAGAACATCGGAAACAATGGTGCGGTTCTCCAGGGCATAGCCGCTGCCTGAGGGCGCTTGCGTGCGATCGGCAAGCACCCACCACTGGCCGTCCGGAGAACGCGCAAGGTCGACGGCCAGCATATGCAGATAAGCGTGCGCGGGAAGACGCACACCCACCAGTGGGCGCAGAAAAGCGGGGCTGGCATAGAGCAGGGCGGCAGGGAAGTGGCCATTCGTCACCAGGGTCTGCTGCCCGTAGAGGTCCTCGAGGATGCGACTGAGCAATTGGGCTCGCTGCGTGATGCCCGCTTCAAGGAGGCGCCATTCATCCGCCGCAATCACGAGTGGCACAATATCGATCTTCCACGCCCGATTTGTCCCCAGCGGGTCGCCATAGATGTTGTAGGTTATGCCGTTTTCGCGAATGCGGCGCTCGGCACGGCCGCAGAGGCGTTCCAGCTCCTCGGGGCCGGCCGCTTGCAGCGACCCCATCAAATGTTCCCAGTGCGGTCGTGGCGTCACGCCGTCGGCCGACACTTCGTCATAGGCATTGCCATAGCGGAGCGACGTTTGATAGAGATCCACGGTCATGGGTCAAGCCTCTTTTTTTCGAATCTGGCTCTCTCGTCCAACGCCGGCAGCCGCAAGTCCAAAGTCATCGGGAAGATCGGGTTGATCTCTTCCAGGGGCGCCGCCATCTGACCGAGCTGATGACAGTACGATTGAAAACGTTCCAAACGCCGCTTTTCCGCCTCTGCCGCGTCGACTGGCCGGGTCGTGTACGTGCGGCCGCCAGGTGCTTCCGCATGGTAGATGCATCGGCCAATCAAACGCTCCTGCCAGCTATCGATCAGGTCGAAGACGAGGGGCGCATGCACCGGGATGGTGGGGTGCGATGCTGCCGACAGTCGGCGTGCGCGATAGCGTACGCCCGCTACCGTCTCTCCCGGTTTACGGGTGGGAGACAGCGGCACTCTGCGCCCGTTGCATGCAACCACGTAGCGGGATTCCGCTGTTGCTCCGGAGACCTTTACCTGCATCCGTTCGAGCGATGAGTCCACGCTGCGCACCGTTCCACCGGAACTCGTTTGTTCTGCCAGCACATTCCAAGGCTCGAGGGCCTGACGCAACTCCATTTCGACTCCGTCCACCGCGATCGACCCGATCTTCGGGAAGCGGAACTCCAGGTGCATAGCAAACCACCGCTCCGCAAAGTTGTAGTCCGACAGGCGCAACTCGGTGAGCACACTCGAAAAGTCGTGCCAGACAAAATGCGGAAGCATAAAACGGTCATGGAGCGTCGTCCCCCAACGGGTCAACCCGCCTTCGAAGGGGCGATTCCAAAACATACTGACCAACGCGCGGATGAGAAGCATCTCCAGCAGACCCATGCGGGCGTGGGGAGCCATCTCGAAGGCACGTAACTCGAGCAAGCCCAGGCGCAACCCCAGCCCCTCCGGGGGATAGAGCTTATCGATGCAGAACTCGGCGCGATGTGTGTTGCCCGTGATGTCGACGAGCAGGTTGCGGAACAATCCATCCACAACGAACGAAGGGCAGTCGTTCGAAGGCAAATGAGCGAAGGCCAGCTCCAACTCATAGAGGGCATCTGTTCGCGCCTCGTCCACACGCGGATACTGACTCGTTGGGCCGACATACGTACCGGCAAATAGATACGAAAGCGACGGATGATTCTGCCAAAAGGCCACCATGCTGCGCAGCAGATCCGGGTGGCGCAATATGGGACTGTCCAATACGGTCGCTCCGCCGATCACGATGTGGCAACCGCCACCGGTGGCAAGGTGGCTGCCATCGTAGGCGAATTTTTCAGCGGTCAATCGATTTCGGCGCGCTTCTTCAAAGAGCAGTGTGTTGGTTTGTTCGAGTTCGTCCCAACTGCTCGCGGGCGGCAGGTTTACCTCCAGGACACCGGGATCGGGGGTAACGCTGAAAGAGCGCAACCGCGGATCGGCAGGCGGGGCGTATCCCTCCAGCCAGACCGCTATGTGCAGGTACTGGCACACATCCTCGACCGCAGAGACTAGATCAAGATAGTCTGCGAGATGGCGGGTGTACGGCAAAAACACGTGCAGGCGCCCGTCGCGTACCTGCCCGCAGAGCGCTGGCCGGATCAGCTCCGTCTCGGTTTCGCAGGTGCTCGCGAGCGTTGACACCGGATCGGCCAGAGGCCGGATCGCGAAGAGATCCATGCGACGGGTCGGGTGCGCGGGGAGCTTGACGCGATCGGCGAAAGGCGGAGCCTCGTATTCGTATACAAGCTCGTCCGGAGCCACCCAGGGCACCGACTCAGTCGGGATGCGATAGCCTATCGGCGAATCCCCTGGCAGCAGGAAGAGGCGTTCTTCTCGAGGAAACCACAACTCGCTCGACCAGCACAGATTGCCTGCGGGTTGCCGGCGGCGAATGGGCAAGATGTAACCGGCGGGCTCCGTCGCCTCGTCCTCTGCGTTGAAGATAGGCAGCAGATCCTCGGAGCTCACCTGAAGACGGCGCGTGAGTGCTTCCATGAACCGGAGTGCGTCGGCTGCGTCGAAGCCGTAGTCTTGATCCCCCTTTGCGAAGAGATCGTTATTCTCCCAGACAGGGACACAGTCTTCGCGCCAGAAGCAGCTCAGCGCCCAACGCGGCGCCGGCTCGCCTGGGTACCATTTCCCCTGACCGTAGTGAAGCAACGAACCGGGCGCTGCCTTTTCGCGTAGGCATTGGATCAACGCAAGACCACGGGTGTGTTTCATCGCACCCAGAGCATCAACATTCCATTGCGGACTTTCGGGTTCGTCAACGCCGACGAAGGTCGGTTCGGCGCCCATGGTTAGGCGAACACCCTGCGCCTCCAAGTCCGCGTCAATGCGATGCGCAAGCTCTTCGACCCGCACCCAATCGTCTTCGGCGATGGGACTGGACAGCCGCGGAGCATCATGCTGACGGCGAATGCTCGTGGAGTAACTGAAATGCACTTGAGTCGCTTCCACCGTGCCCGCGATGGGCGCGGACCGGGCAGCATCCGGAGTACAGACGAGCGGGATGTGCCCCACACCCGCCAATAGGCCCGAGGTCGGATCCATGCCAATCCAACCCGCGCCCGGTAAGAATAGCTCTGCCCAGGCGTGCAGATCTGCAGAGTCATCTTGCGCACCATTGGCACCTTCCAGCGCTCCTTCGTCTGGCGCCAACTGAATCAGATACCCGGAGACAAAGCGTGCCGCGATGCCCAAATGGCGAAGAGTCTGTACCAACAGCCACGCCGAGTCGCGGCAGGATCCCAAGCGCGCTTTGAGGGTTGCTTCGCATGGCTGGACGCCCGCATCCAATCGCGCCACATAGCCAATTCTGTCGCGCACCCGTCGATTCAGCTCCATGAGAAAGCTGATCGTTCCGCGCTTCTCGGCCGAAATCTCATCAAGAAAAGCCTGGAGCAGAGGTCCGGCCGGATCAACCCAGCGATAGGGTTCGAGATCCTTGACCAACTCCGGCGCGTACTCGAAGGGATAGTCTTCAACACCCACTTCCAGAAGAAAATCGAATGGATCAAAAGGGGATAGGTCCGCAACGAGGTTCACCTCAACTACAAGTTCTTTAGCCTTGTCGGGAAATATCAGGCGCGCAAGATAATTGTTGTGGAGGTCGAGTTGCCAGTTGAGGAGGTGCGCGGCGGGAGTGACTTTGAGTGAATAACTGAGGATGGGCGTGCGGCAATGCAGGGCAGGACGCAACTGTAAAACCTGTGGACCAAGGGAGACCGCCCTGTCGTAGCGGTACTGTGTCCGGTGATGGAGAGCAACCTGCATCTCAACCGCCCCTCATGCGCCGCACGCCGGAAGTCCCTTGGTTGGCTCTCTTGCTCAGGACAAGAAGGACCAATGTGTCACGGAAGTGCTGCTGTCAAACTATAACCAAGGCGCCAGCAATGCAACTGATGGTCTTCTTGTGGATGTCTAAACCGATGCAGTTCATACTGGTCATGAGGAACCTCCTTGGATGTTTCTGAAATCCGACCGGAACCGGGAACCTGCCTGTAAACCTGCTCAATGCGTGACTCGGCCTGATAGCGCCAATTGAGAAAAGCCATGCTTCACTGGCTCAATTTAGAACCGAGACAAAGTATGCTTCCTTCTGGGGTGAACGGGACTGTCGCATCATTACCTAAGCAGAGGTCCTATTTGTGAAGCAAAGTTTCGCAGCAATTATCCTTGGTGGTACCGGACAAGTCGGCGGTGCAGCCGTCACGGAACTGCTAGCACGGAATGCCGGGAAGTGGTGATGGTCCGCAGAAAGCCCATTGCGCCGCGATCGCGGGTGCGCAACGTCGTTCTTGATACAGGCGCTCCGGACTTTGCCGAGCGTACTGCTGCCCTTGCTCGCGGAGTCTTAAGCCAAGGTCCCGTCAGCGCCGTGAGCTGTGCGGGTGTCGGTTCGGGATCGATGCGCTGGAGCGAAGAAGAATTGCAACGACTTGAGCTCGGCGTCGTCGGTGCCTTTGCGCGTGGCTGCCATGACGCCGGAATCGCCCAGTTTTGCCTACTTTCTGCGGCAGGAAGCACAGCTCGCAGCCGGTTTCGTTATGTGCGAGTAATGGGCATGAAGGAAGACACCGTGCGTAATGTCGGTTTTGCCCGCCTCGCCATATTTCGCCCCGGCATCATTGTCGGCAACGCTCATACCCCGACCTGGGTCGGTTGGTTGGGAAGTCTCGTGCCTGGGTCGTTTGGCAATATTGACCAGCGAATTCTCGGCCGCTCAATCGCCGCGGAGATAGCTTTGCACAGTCGACAGGCTGGTGAAGTTGCCCGCGAAAATGCAGCAATGAAAAAACTCGCCGCGCAGTTCAATAGCGTGCCTTAGGAATTGTTGCATGGAGCGCATCGGCCTGTTATCGCCAATTGAAATCGAGATCGGCCAACAGAAGCCGACTTTGAGGAGTTATCAAACCTACGTCGAGCCGTTCCTCTCAGAACTTCGGCATTCGCCCACGCCAATGCGTCGTCGAGGGGGCGGTACGCAAAGGTCCAAGAGGCGTGTAGGTGCTGATGAGGAAGCCAGAGGACACAGCGTTCGTGCTGGTCAGTGCGAGTCCGCTAGGCAGGATCCCGTCCGAAAAGAAATGTTTCCCTTTACCCAACAAGATTGGATAGACGAACAGCAAGACCTCATCCCTAAGCCCCTGTTCGAGCAGCATCGATGTCAGCGTCGAACTGCCCCAGAAGATCAGGCTTGGCCCGTACATCGCCTTGATTCGGCGAATGCCCTCACCGATGTCCGGTCCAAGACCCTCGAACGGACCCCATTCAAGACTGTCCGGCCTGTGCGTCGCTACATATTTCGTAGCCGCATTCAGGCAGTCCGCGAGCGGACTGCTAGGGACCTTCGGCCAGAAGCCCGACCAGCGGTCCTGTAAGCCCGGCGTGTTGGCGCGGAACAGCTTGTATGGCCTCTCACGGGAAGAGACTCCAGTCGCTCGGCTCGCCGTCGCCGTTCTGGCTGTATCCGCCCCAGTTGTAGCAGCGGGGCCTGGTGGCCGGCAGCGACTGCAGCATCACCTGCTGTTCGAGCGTGAAGATCGCAGTGGTCGTGCCGATGCCCAGCGCTAGCGTCAGCACGGCAGTCAGGGTGAAGGCGGGTGATTTTTTGCGAAACTGACGCAATGCACACCGAACGTCAGCCAGCATGATTCTCCCGTACAAGCGATCCGGGACGATCTTTGCCCTGGGTCTTCGACTGTGCAGTTGACGGACCAGTGCTTCCATATTGAAAAAAACAACTTAAGCCGCAAGACTGCACAGCCATGTCCGGAGTTGAGATAAAGTGTCCAAAAGTGAACAAACAAATGCGCGCCCTTTAGCGCAAATCGCTCACTGAGCTTAGGCTATAGGCTAAGCAGGAAAGACTGATTAGTAGCGGGAAACACCGCAGGATCTGCGAATCTTTGAGTTTTTACGAGGGGCGGTCAAGACAGATTCCGGCGAGGCTGTAGCAGCCCACCCTGAGGGAGTAAGGTGCGGTCCGTTATCCGCCAGGAACCGTGGGCCGGTCCCCCTTTCAGACTTCAGTGAACGTTGACCTCGACAGACACTGTCCTTGATGCGATGGGGCAGATTGTGGGCCTACTGGTAGTCGTGTAAGTTGCTTCGGTCACTGACCTGCGTTCTTTCATGCTCGCCAAGGGATCGTGCGGCAGTTCACGCTCCGCAACGAAGCCTTTTACAGCCCTGTGACTGAATGGTCCGTCGTTGCTGGCACGGGTACGCCAATGGTGACAGCCTGAAGAACAGCATCCTCACCGTGCAGTGCCTATCTCACCGACGGCACCGCCGAGGACGCCATCGGCATCGGGTGGAGGGCTCGACCCCGGCAGGAAGAAAAGGTCGACGAGCGAGCTTACGCCGTTGAGCGCATAGGCCAGTTAGAAGGGCGCGCCCAACGGGTAGATTCCGAGTAGGCCGGCGAGCATGATGGTCGTTGGGCCCTCGGAGGTAGCCATTTCGACCGCCATGTCGGGGTAGGCGGCAAAAAAGCAGGTAGCTTCGACACCACAAGAAGGCGGCAAAGGTGGGCGGAACTGTCACGCGGACGAGGTCTCTCGGCGCGTTCTGGCCTCGACCGATTCGCGAGGTCGCCTAGCCGCGCATCTCACCCCACAGTCCGGACCTCAAACGACTGATACCCTCAACCGTGCGTATGCTCCGACGGATGCACTCAAACGACCAGGTTGTTGTTGTGAGGGCCGTCACCAGCTTCAGTGCGATGTCCAGACACCAATGGGTCGCATGTCGCGCCGTTGGCAGGTAGTGTGAAGCAAAATCTTGCGCCGCGCGGAGCGTTATCGGCAGCCCACAAGCGCCCCCCGTGCGACTCCACTATGGAGCGGCTGATCCGCAGTCCCATGCCCGTGCCCTGCGTCTTGGTGGTAAAGAACGCATTGAAGATCTTGTCCGCCTGCTTCGGTGGAAGTCCCACGCCGGTATCGCTGACCGAGATCAATACCTGACCGTCCTCGCCGCGCTGCGATTGGATCGTGAGTTCGCGCCTTCCATCCATATCCCTCATCGCATCGATGCTGTTCATCATGAGGTTCATCAGCACTTGTTGCAGTTGCACGCGATCACCCATGATCTGCGGGAGGTCTGCAGCGAGTTCCGTCCGAAGCAGTACGGCGAATTGCGTTGCCTCGCTCTGCAGGAGAAGGATCATCTCTCGAATAATCTCGTTGAGATCGACCAACTCCCGTTGCAGGGTGCCCTTCTTAAAGAGCAGGCGGACTCGGTTGACGATCTCGCCCGCACGCTTTCCGTCTTGTGCGATTCTCGCCGCCGCCGCCCGTGCTTCCTCCAAATCGGGTTGATCGCGCGATAGCCAACGCAAGCAGGCATCGGCGTTCAGGACGGCTGCCGCAATCGGTTGATTGACTTCGTGCGCCAGCGAGGCCGTCAGTTCTCCCATGCTGCTCACCCGGCTCGCGCGCGTGAGGTCCGCCTGCGCCTGCCGCAGCTCCTCGTCCGCCTGCTTCCGCTCCGCGCGCGCTTTCGCCTGGAGTTCAATGATCCGCAGCGCTGTGGCCCAGCCAAAGAAAGCAGCGGTGAACAGGGTAACGAATCCTGTCACGATTGCGGTGACGACGATGCGACGTTCGCCGAGCGCAATATTTAATACAGCTTGCGCGCGCTGATCTTCGACGTCGCGGGCTACGTCTTTGACGAGCTGCGCGCTGAGGAATTCAAGCCGCTGAATTTGTTTGTCGGTTCGACCCCGAACGTCCCCCCACTCTCCCGAAGCCGCCAACGCTCGAATGGCATCCAGGTGAGACAGTAAAGTGTTCTCGATTGTCTCGATCGTGGGAAGCACGGTTTCGTCTACCTTGACCTCTGCAGGCAAATGACGGAACACTGCCTCCGTGCGCTTCGTCTGCTCCAGTACGCCACTTCTCAGTGCTTCCGATACGAGGATGAGCTGCTCTTGGTCCTCAATCCGCGACGCGACGCCGAGCCGTTCGTAAAAAGAGAAAAGATCTCCATGGACGCGCAGGACCTCGATCAGTTCTCCGTCGACGCCCTTCAGGAGGTCAACTTGAGAACGAACCTCGCGCAACTGCCAAAGCAAAACGCCATCGCAACTGACCATCATCAGAATCAGGAAAGCAAAGCAGAGTGCCAGGTGGCGACCAATGTTGAGTCGATGCAGCACCGCGCGAGTGATCGCCTGCCTCAACCATCCAGCCAATCCAGTCGTGGTTAGGGAATCGCTCATACACTCATATACTAGCTACTTCAACGAATCGTGCGGGGACGCACCGGTTGAACCAGCAGCGCGCCGTGCCCCGGAAGCATTTCCTGAGCTCTTCTCCTTCGGAACGCGATTTCGGATCGGCGGTCCCGTTTTGAAACCGGTGATCCGCACCAAATCCCGTTCCAACGATGCTGCAGCCTCGGGCGCCCTGCTTTGGCCCAGCAAAACAGAGTGCACTGCCTGAATATAAGCTCGCGAAACTTCTTCGTATTTGTCTTCTGCAACTGTAGAGGGTCGAGCGACCACGCCGCTCACCTGCTGTCGCCCAGTATCGGCGGAACTTTGTTTTGCTCGCAGGATGGCGGTCGGGTCATACAACTCCGGCCAGTTCCGTGACTCGTAGTCCGCGCGCGCCTCTTCGATCTCGATCTCCCGATGGACCAGAAAGCGAATCAGCTGCAAAGCCTCGGCACTGTGCCTGGACGAGCGCGAAAGGCCGAGTCCAAAACCGCCCAAAGTCGCCGCCTGCGCATTCTTTCCCGCCGGAATGCTCGTGATGCCGATCCGGTCTCGAATCGACGGAATATCGCGGACGCTGAGAAGATAAGTTCGCGCCCACCCACGAAAAAAGGCGGACGTTCCCGAGTAGTAATAATCGTTGATCACATCCCACTCCTGGAGAGAGGTCACCCGCGGGGGCGAGATCCAGCCGATCCAATGCGCGGCGCGCTGCCAACTGCGGATCGCATCCGGATTATTCACGCTGATCCTGCCGTCCGCTTCGATCACTCGCCCACCACCTTCCGAGACCTGCCACTCCAGGGCGTTACAGGTCAAGCCTTCGCCAGCCGCACCGGGCCATAGAAATCCCCAAAAATCTTTTTGCCCTCGGGCGCGCTCGCCCTCCTGAATCCTGACTGACATCTGTTCGAGTTCCTTCCACGTACGGGGGGGCGCCCGATACCCATACCGTCGCAGCAAATCCTTTCGGTAAAACAGAACTCCGATATCGGAATGGTAAGGCACGGCGACGAGCCTTCCCTTGACCGTGTAACTGGCGACGACATCTGCGTTGATCGAAGAAAGTTCTGTCGCCAAAGAGGGCTTGAGGTCCATCAATTCGTCGTTCAAAACTCCGGGCCAGATCACATCGACACCAGACACGTCCGGCGTTGAGCTTCCCTGTCCGAGTAGCTTCCGGACCAGGTCTAACTGGTCTAACGTGGTCTCCGGGGTGGGCAAATGCTTGACGCCAATTCCCGTCTCCTGCGTGAAGTCCTTCAACCTGTCGTCTGCAACCACAGTATGTTCGGTTAGGTCGTGCGACCACTCAGGGTCTACGAAGGTGACCGTCACCGGTTCCCTGGAAATTGGATGCTCCCCATAAAGAATCAAAGAGAAGAGGAGCGTGCACACGATCCTGGCAGTCTTCGTCGAGAGCGGCCATGAAGTTTTCCAACTACCGATCGTGAGGCCCATTTAACCACCCCAAAAGGTTTCTGATTATATCGCGAGCGCCTCTCCGGTGCGTCGGTGTTCTCTCTGCCCGGCGCAGGCCGCAGTCGATGAGCACCGCTAGCATGACCCGATTCCCGTTGTGCTCGAAGCTCCACTCCGTCGGAGACGCTGAAGAGGAATCTTCTCTGCTCGCTAGACAGCTCGTTACCCACTCGTACGCCGAGACGCTTGGCGACTTTCACCTGGGGCCAAGTCAGGGCTCAATCGCCATAGCACGGTAGCTGGGAGGGGTTGAGCAATGTCCCTTCATCCTGAGACAAAGGGGCGCTTCGGTCGCGCCGTGCGCGACCTGATTCATAAGCGGGAGTTGGCGGCACAGCAGAGCAGGCATCGGCATCCGGCCTTGTACTTCACTCGCTCCGGGAGCAGTAGAGGAATAAATAGGGGTTGTTATCTGTTTCTCCAGACTCGACATAGCAACCTTCATCTGTGCTAAGTTACTGATAATATGCTGATTCTCGGTTTCGCCAGGTGGCGTTCGACATGTACATGCCGCGTTCAACCCGTGGATTGTGCCGAGAAAATTCGTGCGTCGCGAGAATGAATCGTGAGATTCAAGAACGGCAGAAGGTCCGTATAAACATCCCGGTTCAATCCTGGAGACAGGCTTCGAGCATCAGATGGATTTGGGTTTCGAGCGATCCTTGATGGCATCCGCTGCAACGATCCCCCAGCGCTCCGTCTCCAACCCTCAATCCTCCTTATGATAGAGAGATGTGCGGTGTGAACTAGCCTTATGCGAATTCTGAGCTTACGACTCATCTTCGGGCTGATCCTCGGGATCACACTCGTATCCCTGACCTCGTCCTGGTATGGGATACGGGTCGAAAAGGATGCGCTGCGCCGCGATCTCGAACGCAAAGCCGAGAACCTCGGCGAGAGCCTCGCCGGCAATGCAGAATTATATCTGCAGAATGGTGACAGAGCCGGCCTCGAGGCGATGGTGCAGCACTTCACCAATCGCGATCACCTGCTGGGAATCGGCGTCTACGGCGCCGACGGATCGATGCTGGTCGCGACGCGCGGTCTGGATTCTGTCTTGTCAAAGCCTCCAGAACTGCTCCGGGACGCACTCGTGCGCAACCGTACCGAAAGCAGATTTATGCTGCTGCGCTTCAAGAGGGTCTACCTGTTGACGGCCCCATTGCATGCACCGGACAAGAGTTTGGCAGGAGGTATCGTCGTCGTTCACGAGGCGGGCTACATTCGCAGCGAGATCTTCCGCATCTGGAGCCGTGTTTTTGTCCATATCGCGATTCAGGTACTGGTGATTGTCGCTATTACGCTGCTGATTGTGCGGTGGAGCCTCGCCGGACCTATCGCGCGAGTGGCCAGTTGGATGAAAGCGCTGCGCACCGGAAGGCACGCTGTCCCACCGTCTGCGAATGATCTCGACTTCTTATTGCCGTTGGCGCGAGAAGTGGCACCTCTGGCGGAGAGCATGCAGAAGGCGCGGGCGGCTGCAGAGATGGAGGCCAGATTACGGAATATCAACGAATCCCTTTGGACCGCACAGCGACTCGCTGACCATGTCCGCAGCAAACTGGACGGCAGCGGCCTGTTTGTGGTCTCCAATCGCGAGCCATATATCCATTCCCGGCAAGGGGGGACGGTTACGGTGAACGTTCCCGCCAGTGGCCTGGTTACAGCGATCGAGCCGATCCTTTGTGCCTGCAATGGGACCTGGGTCGCGCAGGGTAGCGGCAACGCGGACAGAGAAACCGTGGATGCTCATGACCGGTTGCAGGTTCCTCCCGATGAGCCGCGCTACACATTGCGCCGCGTCTGGCTCAGCGCTGAGCAGGAAGACGGATACTACAACGGTTTCGCCAATGAGGGGCTTTGGCCTCTTTGCCACATTGCGCATACCCGCCCGACCTTCCGCGCCTCCGACTGGGAGCACTACAACGCAGTCAATGAGAAGTTCGCCGATGCTCTGGTCGCAGAGATGGCCGGCGAAGATCGCCCGGTCGTCCTGATCCAGGACTATCACTTTGCCCTGTTGCCAAGGATGCTGAAGGACCGCGTGCCCCATGCTCGGATTGCGATCTTCTGGCATATCCCGTGGCCCAACTCCGAGTCCTTTGGTATTTGCCCGTGGCAGAGCGAGATACTCGACGGGCTGTTGGGCGCCGATCTGATCGGATTTCATGTGCAGGCGCACTGCAATAACTTTCTCGAATCGGTCGACCGGGTCCTTGAATCGAGGATCGATTGGGAGCGCTTCTCGGTAATGCGCAGAGATCACGAATCTCTTGTGCGTCCGTTTCCCATCAGTGTAGAGCCTCCTGACGCCGGATCCAACATGCCGGACGAGGTCGAAGAAGAGCGCAGCAAGCTGCTCGCCGAGCTCGGAATCGAAGCGAGCTTCCTTGGTGTTGGCGTCGACCGCGTCGACTACACCAAGGGAATTCTCGAGCGCTTCCAGGCAGTCGAGGTATTTCTCGAGAGACATCCGCGCTTTCAGGGTAAATTTACCTTCATCCAGATAGGTGCCCCGAGCCGTAGCCGCATCAAGCGGTACGCTGACTTCCAGGTGGAGGTCGAGGCGGAGGCCAGTCGGATTAATGCCCGCTTCAAGAGCGGAAAGTGGAGACCGATCGTCTTTCTAAATCGCCAGCATAGTCATCAGGAGGTGCAGCGCTACTATCGCGTTGCACATCTGTGCATGGTGACGTCGCTGCATGACGGGATGAATCTGGTTGCGAAGGAGTACGTCGCAGCTCGTCACGACGAGCGTGGCGTGTTGATCCTGAGCCAATTCACGGGTGCCGCGCGGGAACTACTCGACGCAATTCTGGTCAATCCATATGACGTTCAGGCGACGGCCGAAGCGATTGCTCAGGCTCTCGAGATGAACGTGACGGAGATGGTCGGTCGCATGCGGCGTATGCGAAGCTCCGTCAAGGACCAGAACATCTACTGGTGGGCGGCAAGTCTGATCGGAGCGCTCTGCGACCTCCGTCTGGAGGCGCAACACCGCATTCTTTCCTCACCCGTCAAACTCACGCAACGAAAGGGATAAGCTTGCAGCAATCCGATGGACGACCCATCCTATCCGAGTTTATGAGCCAGTTGGCCGACGCTGCCGCCTCGATCCTGCTGTTGGACTATGACGGAACATTGGCACCGTTTCATGTTGATCGGTTGCGAGCCTATCCCTATGCCGGGGTCGTGCAGCTTCTGGAAGGCATTCTTAAGAGTGGAAGATCGAGAGTTGTGATTGTTTCGGGGAGACCTGTGGCTGAGTTGCGACCTCTGCTTCTCCCGCTGCGAGATATTGAAATATGGGGTTCGCATGGCCTGGAGCATCAGTTGTCTGATGGAACTTACCGACGGATCACGATCGCGTCCGAGATAGCTGCGTCGTTGCGGGAGGCGGAATCATGGCTGCGCACGACGGGACTCTCCCATCGGCTTGAAGTCAAGCCGGGCGGAATTGCGGTTCATTGGCGAGGGGTGCCCGCTGCACGGACCGAGAGCGTCCAGGCGCATGTTCAAAAAGGCCTGGGCCCCCTTGCAAAGCGTCCAGGACTCAAGCTGCTCGAGTTTGAAGGAGGATTGGAACTGCGGGTCACTCAGCCTGACAAAGGCGATGCGGTCCGATCGGTTTTGAACAACTCGAGTTCAAAGACACCTGTTGCCTATCTCGGAGACGATCGCACGGATGAGGATGCCTTCCGAGCTTTGAATTCCCATGGACTCACCGTTCTCGTCCGTCCCGAATATCGAGAGACAAACGCGCAAGTCTGGCTGCGGCCTCCCGGAGAGTTGATCGATTTCCTGGATCGGTGGTTGGAGAGCAGCACTGTATAACACTTGATTGCAACCGTTTCCAGAGCGCACGTGGCCGTTGATGCGTTCGATGGTACGGCGCACCAATCGAGAGCTGAAGCAGGGATAGGAGGGTTGCGGCATGAATCCCACTGCGCTGCCAACGGCCGCGTCATCGACCGTTGTCACGGATGTGTTGCATGGAATCGAGGTCGAGGAGCCGGGTGCGCTCTTTCCTGAGGAGGAGTTCCGTCCGCACATGACGTCCAAATCGAAACCGAAGAGGAGAAGGTGCTGCCGAGGGATATCTGAAAGATTTCACTAATGGCGTATAGGTGGAAGGGTTCGGAATGACCCCTTTCCAGCGGATATTCGCGATGAAGTTCGGATTTAGTTTGTACTCCCGGCCCAACTTCCCACTTCGCGCCTCTCCTCTATGATGATACCCGAGTACCCAAGAAGGTGCTGTAGGCGGGGCAGGGCATCCGCCGCTTCGCGGTGGTACATACGGCGTCACCTCAGTCGCGAGGGGCTGCTGAGTAGGGATCGGTCACTCGATTCCTACCAATGAGTGCTTTGCGCCTTCCGTCCAATACTTGTTGTCTCTGTGTCGTCATAGTCAGAGCCTATGCCGGCTCCCCGGGAGCGATACCCACTCGCTTCAAACCCATAGTGAGTCATTGCTTGATCCCGGACCAATCATGTCGTATATTGAAATCGGACCGGATGAGTCTTATATTGATCGCAACTAAAACAGATCCATAAGATGTCTTGCAACACGCACCAGGCCCTTGCGGCTAACTCTTGGCGGAGACCACGAGGATCTGGAGGAGCACGGCCGTAGACTGCGGGCTTCCCTCACTATAGGGTTCCTGCCCGTAAAGTTTCAACTGTCGCGATGGCCGATTGACGTCGGCCAAAGGACGAAACGTGTGCTCTAGGTTCCGCTTCCCCGGCTGGGTTGAGCAGTTCTTCCTGAGGTTCGGGGGAAGGTCCTAGGAGCAGCGGGAGAGAACGATGAAGCAGGCGAAACAGAGGGCGACTTTGAAGGACAAAGAGCGCGCGGCGTTTAGTGGGACACGGGGATGGCTGGCGATTGGAACATTGGCGGCGGCTGCGGTCGGCAGCGCGAATCCGGCATTAGCGGCTGTGAGCAAGGATGGAGCAGGGTCTGGGCAGTCGACGAATCCGGAGTCGAATTTGCCGGTGGAGCGATTCAACGTTGCGCCCGGTTCGCTCGAAGCAGCATTGAAGGATTATGAAAAGACCTCGGGGTTCACCGTCACGCTGACGTTGCCCCAAGGAAGATTGGTTGGGCTCCAGACCAAAGGCGTGACCGGCTTGCTGCGTGCGGGAGACGCGCTGGAGAAACTGCTGGAGGGAACAGGCCTCTCGTATCGACTGGATGGCACAAGGACGGTGATAGTTGGGTTGCTTGCTTCATCCGATATTTCTGTGAACGCGCAGGCAGCGATGCCTCTATCGCAGTTTACGGAGTCGCTGACGGATACGCCTCAGTCGATCAGTGTGGTCCCGCAATTTGTAATGAAGGAACAGGCCGTAACGACGCTACGGGATTCCTTGAGGAACGTCCCTGGGATTAGCCTTGCGGCGGGTGAGGGCGGAGCTCAAGGCGACAGCCTGACGATCCGTGGATTCACTGCGCGGAACGATATCTTCCTGGATGGAATTAGGGACTTCGGCAGCTACTATCGTGACTCATTTGATTACGAACAGGTGGAAGTGCTGGAGGGGCCAGCCGGAATAGAGTTCGGGCGCGGCTCGACGGGAGGCGTGATCAACCAGGAGACCAAGCAGCCTGTAGATAAAGCGTTCGTCACCGGAACGCTGCAACTGGGCACGGATTTGACCCGGCGCGTTACGGTGGATGTGGACCGGCCTCTCGGGCATCTGCCTAATGGCGGTGGAGTGGACCTCCGAGTGAACCTCATGGGGCACGAGGCGAATGTAGCCGGGCGCGACGTGGTGGAGAACAAACGTTTTGGCGTAGCTCCGGCCCTGCTCATCGGACAAGGAACACCCACACGGGCGACGATCACCTGGGAACATCTGGGCGAGAATGATATCCCCGACTACGGTATTCCGTGGCTGCTGAACAAGCCGGCTCCTGCGCAACGGAACGCATACTATGGTTTCCGGTACGGAAATTTTCTGAATACACATGACGATCTTCTTACGGCGAAACTCGAGCACGATATGGACGAGCACGTAAGCCTGCGCAGCATCACACGATTTGCGAACTATCCAAGGAATACTCAAATCACAGAACCCCAGGTCTGTTCGAACGGCGCTATCTCAACAGCGGCGGGGACCTACGGGCAGTTGCTTGCACCAACCTCGGCGATCAACTCCGCCATCTTGTGCCCCTATGACAATGGCGCGCCCAGCGATCCGAGCACGATCCAGGTCTTCCGAAACCAGATCGCCGCCAAGAGCGTAGAGAGCGATTTGTGGCAACAGGACGAGGCGATCTTGCACTTCAAGATTGCGAGTGTTCCGCAGGCGCTGGTGCTTGGCGTGGAAGGCGGCCGTGAGATGTCGAATCCGACCCGGATTACGTTTAGTGGGGTGCCGACAACGACGCTCATTGACCCGAACGAGAATCTCCCCTTTATCGGGCAAGGCGCCATCAATACGATTACTCATGTGGCGGCGGACACAGGGAGCGTTTTCTTTGTCGACACGATGCATGTGGGGCGATATATCGATGTAACTGGCGGCATCCGATTCGACTACTTCTATACCCAGCAGCGACAATATACGGCGACTACGGGACTGGCTCCGTTTGCAGAACGGATAGATCGGGAACCCTCATACCGTGCGGCGTTCGTCGGGAAACCAAATGAGCACGGTAGCGTGTACTTCGACTATGGGACGAGCTACGATCCTTCCGCGGAGGCGCTTTCGCTATCGGTTTCAACTACGGTACTGCCACCGGAGGAGAACCAGACCTACGAGGTGGGTACGAAGTGGGATTTCTTCCATGAGCGCTTATCGATGGCCGGTGCGCTCTTCCGAACGATCAAGGACAATGCGAAGGAGACCTCTCCGTCCAACGCTTTAGTTACGGTACTAGCGGGCAATCAGGAGGTGAAGGGTACGCAGATCTCGGTGACGGGGCGGATGCCGCATGATTTCAACCTATTGACAGGGTACGCGTTTCTAAACAGCGAGGTGATTGCATCCCAGTTCTACCCCAACGCCATCGGTGATCCGCTGGCAAACGTGCCGAAACAAACATTCAACGCATGGTTGACGCGAGAAATCGCATGGAGGTTCTCCGGCGGATTCGGTGGGAACTATGTGGCCTCACGGACGGCAAGTTCGACGATTCCTTATGTGGCAACGGCCTGGAACGGAACCACCCCAGCGAACGCAGTTGTCACGTCGACCGCTCTGAAGCAGGTTCCGGGGTACTGGCTATTTAGTGCCGAAGTGCATCGGCCGATCAGCGAGCGGTTCGAGTTGCAAGCGAATGTGTATAACCTGCTTAATCGGTTCTTTATCGATGAGCCGCACCCGAGTCATCTCGTACCCGGAGCCGGGCGAAGTGCGTTGTTCGGGTTGAATTACAAGTTCTAGATGAATTCATGTCCATGCATAAAGCGGTTGGAGTGGCGCGAGACGCTCCAACCGCTCTCACGGTCTCGTAAGGATATGAGGGACGATATGTTGATCACGATACCGGATGTTCTAAGCGCGGAGCAGGTGGCGAAGGCGCGGACGATGTTGGATGCGGCAGAGTGGGTGGATGGCCGAGTTACGGCCGGACACCAGTCGGCGCGGACGAAAGATAATATGCAATTGCCAGAGACGCATCCGGCGGCACGTGAGCTCGGAGAGATGATCTTGAAGGCGCTGGCACTGAGTCCACTTTTCGTCTCGGCGGCACTCCCGCTGAAGGTCTTTCCTCCACTATTCAATCGGTATTCGGGAGGACAGTCGTTTGGAACACATGTCGACAACGCGATACGGCAGGACCCTCGTACGGGCGGCCGGATCCGAACGGACCTATCGGCGACATTGTTCCTGGCGCGACCGGATGAGTATGACGGAGGCGAACTGTCGGTCGAAGACACGTATGGAGTACACCGGGTGAAGCTGTCCGCAGGTAGCATGGTGCTCTATCCGGCTACCAGCCTCCACCACGTGACCCCGGTCACACGGGGGGCGCGCGTGAGCAGCTTCTTCTGGCTTCAGAGCATGATTCGGAGCGATAGCGATCGCGCACTTCTGTTGGATCTGGATAATGCGATTCAGAGAGTGGAAAGGGACTCGCCGGGAAGTGCAGCGGCAGTGCAGCTGACCGGGGTCTACCACAACCTTCTGCGGCGCTGGGCGGAGATGTAGAAGGATTATGAATCTTCCGATGTTCCGCGCGGATCGTATACGCCTGGCGACTCCGTTAGAAGGCTGGATCAGTCCTGGCTGTCTTGCTTATGCGTGATTCGTTCTGCGATCTCCACGACTCGCTGCATCGTGATACCGGCGCGCTGTTCAAGTCCGAGTGGATGATCCTGATCTACAGCAGTAAAATGGGGACGCCGGCCAACGATCTGCGTCTGCACGCTGACTTCAAGATTCACGGTATTGCCGAAGAGAAAGAGCTCCGTATCAAGCCAACCCGGAAAGGCCGGTTCCGTCTCTCGCCCAACAACATTCCATAAATCGTTTGTGCGTATGAAATTCTTAGGGCTGACCTCCGCCCAGACTCCCCAAATGAATGGCTCATCGAGCCCGATGACCGGTACTGGAATGCGACCGCGGAGGTAGAAATCTCTTCCATCGATCACACACTGGTCAGCCGTGATTACAACCCGCTGCTCCAACTCATAGATTTGCACCCGGGTCGCAGCCAGCGGGGCTTTGACGCTGTAGCTCAACGGCAGAGTGTCATGCCATTTTCCGCAGACGCTGCACTCGAATCCACTCTTCAACTCACTACCCATTACTTCATTCTTCCATACACAGCGACATATGAGGACTATTAGACCAACCCGCGCGGCAACTTCGAGAACAATGCCTTCCATGGAACTGGCCAAGACCATTCAGGTGCATGGGAGGGCTGTCTCCGCTATTGGTGCGCCCGATCCCAGAACAGGGCTTCGAGATCGTCTTGGGGGGTGAGGCGTATCGTGCGGCACACATCGCCGAGGTAGATCCACTATTGGAATCCAGCGATCAAGCAACACATGCACATGCGCGTGGAAGAGTAGCCTGCGCCATCTAGAGCCTATTTGCTGCGTGCTCCAACGACCACGAGTCCGATACCGCCGATCAACGCAACAGCGCTCAGAGCAGGCGGGATTGGCACTGTTTTTTTCTGCTCGTGACCTATCTGAATCGGCCCCGCGTCGACATCTTTCTTCTCGTGAGTGAATGAAAACCCTCCGAGCGCGAAGCCGACGACGCCAATGATAATGAGTAGAATGCCGATGATGATTGCGGGTTTCATGATGGTCCTTTCGAGATCGGGGCTATTGGGGCTAATCAAAAACCGGTGCGTAGACGCAATATCCACGCGGAGGAGCGGGGAACTCAGAATTTCCGTCGCCGTCGGTCGTCCGTTCGTCTGGGTGAGCACCATCCTTGCCATCCCAGGCGACTGGTCGAAACTTCTGGTTTGGCCATTTGGTCTTGACCGAGGTGCCGCTCCATTGAGTGCCAAGGTTGTTGAGAACATAGACTAGGCCACTCTGTGATTCCGTTCCCGCCCGCTGGGAGATGTACAGATCAGGGTCAGCGTGCAAGATACAGCTCTCGCCACCGGCATGAGCATGATGCGCAGCAATCAGAGCATCGATTCCATGAGGCGTTCCCGGTCGAGCGAGCTCACAGTTGTAATAGTCCCACCAGAACACACACGGATAGCCATCCTGCGTAAGTATGAAGGAGTATCCAAGCATCTTGTCGTTCACCACCTCGTTCCCACACATGTCGTGATTTTCGGTGAAGGTCACGGCATTGAAGGGCCTCGCCGCCGACACGGAACCTCCGTCAGTCAAATTGCGGAGATCATAGTTGGGGGTATCGCACACATCCTTGAGTTTGTATCGCAATGGGAAGTCGAAGGCGGCGATTTGATTATCCGTCATCGTACCCACGCCGTTGAGCCAGTCGTCGATCTCTTCCGGACCTGACCAATACTCTCCCACTACAAAGGGTACGAAATCAGCATTGTCCTTTTTCTCGTATTGATATTTGGAGAGCAGGCCGATCATCCATGTGCCAAAACCCTTGACGAAGTCGAAACGGAACCCGTCAAAATCGAGGTCCTCAATCACGAGCCGGGCGTAGTCGAACATCGCGGAATAGACGCGGGGATTACGATGGCAGAGATGAGGAAAACCGGCGAACTTCTCTCCTTCGATCATCGTCCGCTCGTAGCGGCTCGGGTGGAAAGAGTTCCAATCACGAGGAAATTTGCCGCTCTTCGGATTGAACTTTGTCCAGCGACTCTTTCCGTCCAAAGGATTGACTTCCTCTCCATCAGCTCCTGAATTGTGATTGATCACCATATCAGCGATGGCACCCATACCGTTGTCGTGAATCGCCGAAATCAGCTTACGAAGCTCATCCCCATTACCATAGGCGGTTTTAACCGAACCTTTCTGGTCGTAATCCCCTAAGTCAAAATAGTCATAGGGATCATAGCCATTGGAGTTTGGATTGGCGGCTTTTGAAAAGGGCGGGAGCCAGATTGAGTCGAAACCCACTCCCTTTTTGCCCAACTTTGGAATCTCCTCGGTGAGGTAGTTCCACCATTCGCCCATTTTTTCTTCCTTGACGGAGCAATCCCAATAAAATCCCTGCATCATTACGGCCACGTAGTCTCCTCCTCCTCACGTTCAAGGCGAATAGCCGTCACCGGCAATCTCGCGTTCTTTGTGGAAGGCTCAACGCATTAGATGCAGAAAATAGGGACCACTAATCGAATGATCTTCGGGCTATCGGTTTTTTCTAGCTGGATCGCGGCATGAGATAACGTACGCTTTTTCGTACATTTGCTTTAAATTTTGACGTTGGAGGCTGGTACAAGCAGGAGGAGCGAGACCTCAGAGGGACTTGTGATGGAGCCAACGGTGGGCGCGGTCGCCGACGCCGTAGCCAGCCGAAGTCGAAGAGGGCGCCGGACGCAATGTTCCCAGGTTTCCTGTTGCTGAAGACTCCAGTGCTCTGCAAAGATCTTCGCAAGGGTATAAATGCTTCGCATCGGTTGAGATAGCTCCGGATGGCCTGTTCGAGCTCGGGTGTGGAGCGATGGACGCCCCGGCGCTTATAAGTCAATAAACCGTTTTAAATCAATAATTGATCCATTGCATTGCGGGAAAATCTTTGGGATTGCGCATAAGTCGTTCAAAAAAACGGGGTAAAGCCGCCTTAAAGTGCGGGTACGGCAAATTCACGCTGCGCGTATGGGTGGCGCTGGCGGCTAACGTAATCCGATGAAGCGAAGCAGAACGTTGGCCATTCGATGTGTACGACCGCGATGGCCTATTTCTGCTGGTCAATTCCGGATTTAAGCTATGGCGTTAAACGCTATCGTTTCGAGTGTAAAAAAAACTTAGCGCGTAGGGTGGGTATCCCTGGTAATCGCAACTGTCCGTCTCGCGGTCTACAGGCTCAATGACCGGGTCAGAGGTGAGTTCGAGAGGTTCGAAGGGCTTTCGACGACCTCTGTTCGTCACGGAAGAGGTAACGCGCAAACTTACTTCTGGTTGATTCGGAAGCCCGCTCCAATGCGGTATGCTCATGCCCTCGGCCTTTGGCTTGCCCAGATAAGACGGGATTTAGAGACGTTCGATTAGAGGCTGCGAAGGGCTGTCATAAAGTTGTCGATTTTGCGCGTCGAAGAGGCTTTGCCAGATTTGAGGTTGCGCTCAATGCATAATCCAGAAAAGAAAGACAGCACCATCTCCGCAACTGCGGAAGGAGCCATACTGGGTTTTTCGGCTTCGATATTCATGGCGAGAAGTCGCTGCAACAACGCCCTATTCTCTGTCACGACCCCGTAAGCCTCATCCGGAAGGATAGCCAACTCTCGCATCGAGTTGATGGAAAAGCATCCCTGCTGTTCCCCTTTGTTGAGAGGACCATTCTTGAGAAATGTCTCGACGTTCTTCCAGCCGAGAGGCTCCTTGGTCAGAAGCCCCCTCTTCCGCTGGCTCTCAAGGTAGTGCTGAAGGCAGGCTACAAACAGATCTTCCTTGTCTCGGAACTCCGTATAGAGCCCTGACTTGTTCACGCCTGTGGCTCGTTCCAGTTCCTGGAGGCTCGTGTCCGCGAACCCGTGCTTCCAAAAGACAGGCATCGCCTTTTCCAGCACTTCCTCTCGACGAAAGTTCTTTGGGCGGCCCATACAAATATTATCCAATAAAAAACTAAATAGTTCAATATTTCTGCATCCTCGCTGCACCCTCGCCATCGTATAGAACTGAATGGTTCATAACAGCCCGACACGGTACAGCAAGGATTCTAGCCCAATCGGCTTTTTGAATCGCTCCGAGAATACAAAGGAGACATATGTCTAAGTTAGCAATGAAAGTAGCACTCGTTACCGGCGGTTCCCGGGGCATTGGCGCAGCGATTGCGAAGCGTCTGGCCGCCGATGGAGCAAGCGTAGCCATCACGTATGCGAAGGACGCAAGCGCAGCCTCGGCGGTCGTCAAAGCGATTGAACTCGGCGGTGGAAAGGCCATCACAATCCAGGCAGACGCTGCCAACGTCGAAGCAATCAACGGTGCAGTCGAAAAGACCGTCGCGACCTTCGGCCGACTTGATGTGCTCGTGAACAATGCCGGCACGGCCATTCCGAAACCGTTCGAAGAGGCCACGCTGGAGGAGATGGATCGCGTGATCGACATCAACCTCCGCGGCGTATTCGCCACCACGAAGGCGGCGCTGAAGCACATGAAAGAGGGCGGTCGCATCATCATGATCGGTTCGGCGGTGGGCGAGCGTGCCGTTGCGCCTGGGCTTGTGCCGTACGCGGCCACCAAGGGAGCAGTCAAGATGTTCACTCAGGCGTTATCCAGAGAGGTCGGAAGCCGGGGCATTACGGTCAACAACGTTCAGCCGGGTCCGATCGACACGGATTTGAATCCTGCGTCGGGTGATTGGGCAGTACCGCAGAAGGCCGCCACAGCGCTCAACCGCTATGGACACGTTGAAGAGATTGCCGCAATGGTGGCCTTCGTCGCTGGTCCTGAATCCTCGTTCATCACAGGAGCGAATCTGACCGTGGATGGCGGAATGAATGCGTGAATCCGCGGATGCATTCGGTACGGAAACCTGAAGAAAGATGCATCCGTGCAGAACTGATTGAGAGGCAAGAGAGGAGACAATGACTACACTTCAAAACAAAACCGCGCTTGTGACAGGCGCATCGAGAGGTATTGGCCGAGCGATCGCAGCGGCGCTTGCTGAGGCTGGGGCGTATGTCCTAGTACACTATGGCCGCTCCGCGCAGGAAGCGGAATCTCTGGTTGCCGAGATCCGAACAAAGGGCGGGCGGGCGGATGCAATCTCAGCGGACCTAGGAGCTCCGGAGGGAGCTGCGTTGCTCGCGAGACAGGTGCGTACCATCGTCGACGGTCGATTGGATGTGCTTGTGCTCAACGCAGGAATCAGCAAGTCGGCCCGCATCGCGGATCACTCGGGAGAGGATTTTGACAGCCTTTTTGCGACAAACGTCCGAGGGCCGTTCTTCCTGGTGCAACAACTCCTGCCCGTTCTGGGTGAAGATTCAAGCATTGTTGCTATCTCCTCCGCTGTAGCCCGCACAGTGGTGGGCAAGCCAGGGTTGGAAAACCCTTCAGTTCTTGCCTATGCCTCTACCAAAGGGGCGCTTGAGATTCTGGTCAAGAACTGGGCCGCCATTCTCGGACCGAGCGGCATACGTGTAAATGCTGTCGCTCCTGGGGTAATCGACACGGACATGTCGCATTTTACGAAGACGGAAGCAGGCCGCGAGATCACGCTGGGAATGCAGGCGCTCAAGCGAATCGGCAAACCCGAGGATGTTGCCGATGTCGTCGCCTTTGTGGCGTCCGATGCGGCACGCTGGATCACCGGTGCCAGTATTCCTGTCGATGGTGGTTCGAAGCTTTAACTGGCAATGCGAGGAATGCAATGGATACCAAGTTGAGTAAAGTCAAAGAGATCAAAATTCCTGGCCCGGATCATCCCATCATGATTTTTCCCGCGGAGAGCACAGTTCGTGTAACCGTCGCTGGAAAAATAGTCGCGGAATCGACGCGAGCACTTCGGCTGGATGAGAAGGGATACCCACCTGTTTACTACTTGCCGCGCAGCGATGCAGATATGTCGCTCCTCGTTCGAACAACGCATTACACCTATTGTCCGTACAAAGGCGATTGCACGTACTACAGCATTCCCATCGGCGGAGCGAAATCGGAATACGCCGTTTGGACATACGAAAAGGCGTATGAGGCAGTCGCCATTATCAAAGAGCATCTGGCGTTTTATCCCTCACGCATCGATGCAATCGAGGTGATCTCTTGAACATGTTCAGTCAATCTATACAGGAGTTCATGTGATGTCGAATCAGCCACTTTTCACACCATATCGAATGGGAGACCTCAACCTACCTAACCGCATCGTCATGGCGCCCCTCACTCGGATGCGCGCACAACCCCATGATCATGTCCCCACGGTCTTGCAGGCAGAGTATTACGCGCAGCGTGCTTCGGCCGGACTGATCATCGCCGAAGCTACCGCGATTAGCCCGGAAGGATTTGGCTGGGCCGATACACCAGGACTGTGGACACAGGAGCAGGTCCGCGGATGGCGACGCGTCACGGATGCCGTCCATGCAGCCGGCGGCCGCATCATTGCACAACTCTGGCACACGGGAGCGATCTCGCATCCCGAACTACGGGACGGCGCGCAGCCCGTGCCTGCATCGAACGTTGATCCAGTCCAGATCTCGGTCACGCCAACGGAAAGGAAGCCCACGGTAATACCGCGGCCCCTGACGAAGCAGGAGATTCAAGTCACCGTTAGGGACTTCGCGCGAGCCGCGCGAAACGCGATGGAAGCAGGCTTCGATGGTGTCCAGATTCTCGCCAACTATCTCTATTTGATCTCGCAGTTTCTGAACGCCACCACGAACCTACGGACAGACGGATACGGAAGGAGCTTGGAGAATCGCTCGCGTTTTCTCTTTGAGGTAGTCGAGTCGGTCCTCAGTGAAGTCGATGCACAACGGGTAGGAGTGAAGATCAGCCCAATGCACGAAGGCGGTGCATTTCAAGCCAACGACGAAACCCTGCTCGTGACCGAATATGCAATTCGGAAGCTGAATGCCTACGATCTTTCGCACTTGCTGCTCATGGGCAATACCACCGACTTTTCTGGGACTCCACTCGAGAAGTTGGCCGACGATGACATGTTCCGACACTTCCGTCTTCTCTTCAAAGGCACATTGATCGCAAACGTGAAGATGGACCGTCATCGTGGCAATCGCCTTATCGCAGAAGGTCTGGCAGATCTGGTGGCGTTTGGCCGCCCTTATATTGCAAATCCCGATCTGGTCCAGAGGTTTGCAGAGGATGCCCCTCTTGCCGAATTGGATTGGGAAACTGTCTACGCCTCGGGTCCGCGCGGCTATTCCGATTACCCGACCTACCAGCCGTCGAAAGATAGCCCCGGGATCTGACCTCGCCAAAAACGACTGCGCAACAGAACAAAGGAGAACGAGGAAGGCTACCGATGACTGAAGCTAAGAAACTGCAAGGGAAAATAGCAGTGATTACTGGTGGCACCACCGGGATAGGGTTGGCAGCGGCAAAGCTCTTCGTAACAGAGGGTGCCTACGTTTTCATCACAGGCCGCCGTCAAAAAGAGCTTGGTACCAGCCGAAGCGGTTTTTGCTGGTGGGCCAGAACATAAAGTCCCCCGCTACCTCTCAGCTATGGAGTTGCTCACTTTCCCATTCTGCTTGTGGTGAACCCATTCGGGGCCAACGCCCAGCATGAACTCTGTCTTTTGCGATATGGTCTACGGTTTCTTGAAGCGCAGGTCCGCGTTCCACTCCGTAGAGTGCTTCAATTTTGCGGCTTTGATGGTATCGAGGCCGCCAAGTTCCGGACCGATTCCACACTTATGGTGTCTGATCACCGTACAGTGGCCCACATTCTCACGATGCTCATCGACGGCAGTTGGCGCTGCACTCGTCCGCTTCGCAAAGAGTTGCGGTCTGATCCGTGGCGAGTGGATCGCCATCGACGGCTCCAAGTTTCGCGCTGTAGCCAGCATTGACGCCGTCCGCGAAAGAGTCGCATTACGGCGTTGTCTCGACGGTTTGGAGAAAGCGGACACAGTGCGTGAGACGAAGATCGATCGATCTGCTGCGAAAGCTGCACTCGAGAAGCTAAAACAAACCGGAGAGCCAGAGGCTAGTTTTATGCTGACTCGTCAGCAAGCTCTCCCGGCATACAACATTCAAACCGACGTTGATACGAAACCTGCGTTGATCGTGGCACACGCTTACACTCGCCCAATTATCTGTGGCGCTCCGATGGGCGTTTGCAGAGTACATGTAGTTCAAACTTTCCTGACTCTTATTGCAATGAGCAAGAGAAGAATGACCTCCGGCATAAGAGCACGATTCCCCCAGTGTGCCACCGCGAGACTGCCGGTTGTGGCCCCCACCAGGAAACTTCCGCAAATGATCGCGAAGATACGTGACTTGCCTCGCGCTGTCTTCTTGGCGGCAGTAAATAGCCAATCAAACAGACCTGCACTCAGCGTACTCAGATTGCCGGTCGTAACGGTTGAGGTATAGGTGTGCTCTCCAACCGTACGAAACGTGAGTACCTGCATCGAGGCAGCGAAGGTGATCGGCGCGGTAATCCAGAAGTTGGGAGTTCCATTCGGAAGAAAGGCCAATATGAATAGGATGATGCCTCCGCAAGCAGGACGGCCGAATAAGGATGGCGCACGATCCGCCTAAACCGAGGAAGGTGCAAGGCTCGCGCCCCCCAGATGCCGAGCATGAACATGAAAAGCGGAGGCAGATGTCGGAAATTGGGGCGTGCCGGGGAGGAAAGGACCTCCATCCCGAGATAGACAATATTGCCGGTCATTGCGTTGGCAAAGATTCTGCCGTGCCCCACAAACGTAAAGCCATCCAGGTATCCGCCGACGAAGGCGAGTCCGGCACTCACTCCGACAGAATGCAGATGGTCGAGATATTGGTTTGCGCCTGATTCGGCCTGAATCAGGCCCGTGTCCTGCACCACCATTCTCCCCAATCCTCCGGTAGACCGTCCGCTTAGTCCGTGTGTCTGAAAACGAGCATCTTCTCTTCGGACATCTCGTCCATCGTCGGGCGAATACCGCCGGTGCCGTACCCGGATTGGCGACGCCCGGCAAACGGCATCCAATCGGTGCGGAACGCGGTGTGGTCATTAATCATGACCGCCGAGGCGTCCAACCGTTGTGCCGCTCGCAATGCGGGACCGATATCGCTTGAAAAGATGCTGGCCTGGAAGGCGAAGGGCAGTGAGTTGGCGATCTCGATAGCGTCGTCGAGACCCTCGAAGCCGTAGACGCACGTCACGGGACCGAAGATCTCCAATTGCGATACCTTGGCATCGGGCGCCGGCTCGAGAAGGATGGCAGGTACAAGCGTGGTCTCGGACCGGCGACCGCCGCCGATCAACTGGGCACTACCCGCTATCGCCTCGTCGATCCAGCTGCTCACGCGGTTTGCCTCGCGGGGGAGGATGAGGGGACCGACCTCGGTGTCGGCCAGCAGCGGGTCACCCACCCGAAGCGTATGCACCCGCGCTGCTAGCCTCGAGACGAATTCGGTCTTGATATCGTTGTGGACAAAGATGCGCTGGGTCGAGACGCAGACTTGGCCGGCGTGATAGTAGCCGCCCTTGACGATCGGCTCGATGATCTGGTCGAGCTTGGCGCTGCGGTCGATGATGACTGGCGCCGCACCTCCGTGCTCGAGCGCGCAACGCGTCCCCGGTGCGAGTCTGCTGCGCAGATACCAGCCGACCCGAGCGGAGCCGATGAAGCTCAGGAAAGCGATGCGCGAATCGGTGGCGAGCCCCTCGGAGAGAGCGTTGTCCTCTGTGATGAGGGTCTGGCACCACGGCTCCGGGAGACCCGCCTCGCGGAGCAGGGCAACCAGCTTCAGGCAGGACAGTGGCGTCGCCACCGCCGGCTTGACGATCACGGGACACCCGACGGCGATGGCCGGCGCGACCTGATGGACGATCAGGTTGAGCGGATGGTTGAACGCGGAGATCGCGGCGACGACGCCGATCGGCTCCCGGGTGGTGAAGGCCCAGCGACCATCACTCGCCGGCGTGAGCCCCATCGGGATCTCCCGGCCGGCGAAGTTGCGGATCTCCTCGGCCGCATTGCGCAAGCCGTCGACAGCGCGGATAGCCTCGATCCTGGCGTCCGTCACCGGCTTTCCGCCTTCCTGCGCGATGAGCCGCGCGAACGCCTCCAGCCTCTCTCCCAGCAGCACGGCGGCGCGGATCAGAATCGCACTGCGCTCGTACGGCTTCAGGGTGCTGTCGCGATCCTTGCTGAGCCGGAACGCCGCTTCCACCTTGGCCTCGAGCGTGGCGCCATCATCGGCCGGGATCTCCTGAATCAGCGCCCGGTCATAGGCCTGGACGACCCGGTAGGGATGGGACATGATCAGGTCTCCTTTGTCACAGGCAGCCGCTGCGCCAACTCCTCAACTAGTACCCGCCTGTTTTCAGAATAGTCGATCGGGACGATGACGAGATGGACGCCGCCGCCTCGGAAGGCCTTCTCCAACGCTGACCCCAACTCGCTGGCGGTGCCCACGCGCGTCGCCTGCGCGCCATAAGCCTCGGCGTAGCGCACGAAGTCGGGGTTGCCGAAGGTCATGCCGAAGTCAGCGAACCCATCGACCGCCTGCTTCCACCGGATCATGCCGAAGGCATGATCCTCAATGATGAGAACGACGAGGTTGAGCTTGAGCCGGACGGCCGTTTCCAGTTCCTGGCTGTTCATCATGAAGCCACTGTCGCCGCAGACGGCCATCACGCGCCGCTGCGGGTAGAGCAGAGCCGCCATCATTGCAGATGGAAGCCCGGCGCCCATCGTCGCCAGCGCATTGTCCAGCAACAGCGTGTTCGCAACCGTGGTGCGGTAGTTTCGCGCGAACCAGATCTTGTACATGCCGTTGTCCAGAGCGAGGATGCCGTCCGGCGGCATGACACTGCGGACATCATGCACCAGGCGCTGCGGCGTCAGCCTGTCCTCGGTGGCGCGGGCGGCAATCCGGCTCAGGATGCCCTCGCGGAGCGGCAGCAGCGCCTGCGCGTGCGGGATCTTGCCTTGGACGCGGTCAGCCAGCAGCCGCAGAGAGGAACCAAGATCGCCAACGACCTCGGCCTGCGGAAAGTAGACCTGTTCGACATGCGCCGGTTGGTAGCCGACATGGATAACGTTCGGCCCGTCGCGGCCCATAATGAAAGGAGGTTTTTCGACCGTATCGTGGCCGATCGTGATGATGAGGTCAGCGCGCTCGATGGCCTCGTGAACGTAGTCCCGCTCCGAGAGCGCGGCTGTCCCCACGTAGAGATCGGTGCCTCCGGGCACGGTGCCTTTGCCCATCTGCGTCGTAAAAAATGGGATACGCGTCCGCAACACGAACTCCGCGAGGTCTGATGTCGAGCGCGGTCGCGATGCCGCAGCTCCCAGCATCAGCAACGGACGCTCTGCCTGCAGGATCATCTCGGCCGCCCGATCGAGCGCACCCGCATTCGCCAAGGGAAGCTCGACGGGATGCAGCGGGACCATCGGCACCGGTTCGCACGTTTCGTGAGCAATATCCTCCGGAAGTTCCAGATGGACCGGACCTGGCCGCTCCTCCTCTGCGACACGGAACGAATCACGCACCAGCGTGGGAATCATCGCCGGCGAGACGATCTGGCGCGACAGTTTGGTCAGCGGCCTCATCGACGCCACGACGTCGACGAGCTGGAACCGAGCCTGTCGCGAGGACAGGATGCCCTTCTGGCCGGTGATCATGATCATCGGCATTGCGCCGAGCAGCGCGTAGGCCGCGCCGGTCGAGAAATTAAGCGCGCCCGGCCCGAGGGTTGCGATGCAGACACCTGGCTTGCCCGTGAGCCTGCCGTAGGTGGCCGCCATGAAGGCCGCGGCCTGCTCATGCCGAGTGATGACGAGCTGAATCGACGAGTTGCGGAGGGATTCGACGACGTCTAGGTTTTCCTCGCCGGGAATTCCGAAGATCCGATCAACACCCTCGTTCTCTAAGGCGGCAACGAGAAGATCAGAACCTTTGACCATGCACGACCTCCCAGGCCGAAGCCCCGTACGCATGTCGCCTAGAGGTCGCCCACACCAGCGTGCCAACGTATGAACCTGGAAGAGCAGCCAGAACGGCAAGCGGCGCCATCGCCGGCGCGGCCACAACTCAGGAGTACCACGACATCATCGGACTGTGCAACACTGCCCGTAATCCGCCGCGCCCTCTTCCACTCGCTCGTTGAATTCCAGCCAGCCATCAAGCGCTACCTCCCCGAACACAATGCCCAGCCCGGGCCCTTCGTCTGGACAGTGTCCGCTGCCTCAGGTTCCAGGGAAGAAATTCGTGAGGCGTTGCGACGACAACAGCAGAACAGTATCGGAGACTTCTCTTTTGCTCTGGAACTTAGTCAGGACTGAAACTCTCCCGCTCAGAAGATCGGCTTGAATGCTGGCCACGCTCGCAGCCAAAGCGCGTATTCGCTGGCGGTCATCGCCGGCAATCTGAATGCCGAGTTGCATCATTTTGGCGGCGATGTCGAAAAGTCTTAACATCTCGGGGCCGATTCAGGCTGCTTCCCAATCTTGGCGTTTCGATTTCCTGTGCCAGAAGATGTGACTAGACTCCCTGCGGTGTGGGATAGAGCAAGAAAGGTCTTCAGTTCCATCGCGATTGATTGATGAGGTCCGACCGTACCGCATTTTCTGAGATATCACGTTCGTCTTCAAAATCGTTGTTTGTCGTGAAGACGTGTCAACTGCCATCAATCCGGCGCTGATGGCGGAAGTTGTCGATGCATCTTCCACCGAAGTCTTGCAGGACTTCTATTGCTTCCGAGGCGGGATCGACGTCCGATCAGCCGCAGTCCGGTGGTGCTTGATAACGCTTTCATGATCGCAAAGCAGCGCTTTCGTATGAGGTTTTATTTATTGCTTCGCAGCATAATTTTTATCGTTGCTTGGGACAAATGCCCTACGGTCAACAGCGCGTTTTTGCAGGCCATGCATTAGAGTGCAAAGACAGTACTCAATTCGGTGCATGACGTGGTTGACAGGAGACGACGATGGGCGTCGTACGCCATTCCAGAGTTAGATATTTTCTAGGTTTTTGGCTCTTTGTCCTTAGTGGAGTCGCCTTTCTCGATCGGACCAATATCTCTATCGCGGGCCTGCAAATCAGTCGGGAGTACGGTCTCAGCAACCAGTCGCTCGGATGGATCTTTTCATCCTTCCTGATCGGGTACGCGGGGTTTCAGCTTCCGGCAGGCGTTTTGGCGGCGCGCTTCGGTCCGCGCCGGGTGCTCACGCTCGGCGTCTTCTGGTGGTGCATTGCCACGGCACTCACTTCGATTCTCCCGACGGGCGTCCCACATGCCATCGCCCTTTTGGTGCTGGTCCGATTCGCCCTCGGCGCGGGTGAAGCAGTGATCTATCCGTCTGCTAACCAGTTTGTCGCACGCTGGGTACCACAGCAGGAGCGAGGGGTCATCAATGGTCTCATCTTCGCCGGCGTTGGCGCAGGCAGCGGTCTCACCCCTCCGCTGCTTACCTGGATCATTCTTGCACAAGGGTGGAGAGCAGCGTTCTGGTTCAGTGCCGTGATCGGGTTTATGGCTGGCGCCGTATGGTGGGTCTTCGCGCGCGATACGCCTGAGGAGCACCCGGGAGTCTCACGCAGCGAACTCAAGGAGATCAGGGAGGGCTTGACGCTCTATCCGCTAGGTACGGCGGTCGTATCGTCCGACGGGGGAGTCAAGATCTCCTGGCGCGCTATCTTCTCGCGCCTAGACTTAGCTGCGCTGATGGCGGGTTACTTCAGCTTCGGTTATATCGCGTGGGTCTTCTTCAGCTGGTTCTTCCTCTACATGGCCCAGGTACGAGGTTTCAATCTGAATCTCAGCGCACGGTACGCAATGCTGCCGTTTTTGTGCATGACGATCTTCAGCCTCGTTGGCGGTGTCTTGTCGGACCGGCTGACGCGGTTGTATGGGCTACGCGTGGGACGCTGCTATCTGGCCGCATTCTCGCTCTTCATTACTGCTATTTTCCTGGTTCTGGGATCGCAGGTCCGCAGTCCGCAGCTTGCGGGAATCATTCTGGCTGGTGGCGCCGGGGCGTTGTATCTTTCGCAAAGCACGTTCTGGTCGGTTTCGGTTGACATTGCAGGGCGTAGCTCGGGAGTATTCTCCTCGATGGTGAATATGGGTGGCCAAATTGGGGGCGCTCTGACGGCTTCGCTCACTCCCTGGATCGCCCAACGCTTCGGCTGGACGACGTCGTTCGCGGTAGCGGCGGCATTCGCGGTGGCGGGAGCGCTCTGCTGGCTCGTGGTTCATCCGGAGCGCGCGCTGGAGCCAGAGCCGGATCGGGTTGCGTTCAAGCTTGCACGTTGAGGCCAAATGTGATGGCGTAGAGGGGTGCAAAGAAAACTCAGGCCGTCGCAGCTTTTTTTCCTGCTAGCATGCGGTCTTGCTGCGGTATGCCTTATCTCTGCCCCCGCAGAGCTGACTGCCCAGATCGAGCCGATGCCGTATACGGCGGTACCGGTCGGGACGCCAGAGGCGCCGCAGCCCTCCCGCACAGCTCCCACACCGCCCGATGAGCCAACCGCGTCCGTTCGGGGATGGTCGTTCGGCAGCGAGGTCGATCCCACGGCGCTCCGCCAAAATGGAACGATCATTCTTGATCCCGGCCAGCCGGAGATCGTCCTGTTCTTCGATGATTCCGCTTCCGCCCCTACGGAGTTCCGCTACCGGCTCAACGACTATGACGCAGAGTGGACGGTTACACGCGGCCGGATCGCGCATTACCGACGGCTCTCTCCGGGACATTACCGCTTTGAGGTGCAGGCACATCTCGTAGGTCAGCCCTGGCGGACACCTGTGGCCGTGCTGCCGCTCGTGCAACGGCCATTCTTTTACCAGACATGGTATTTCTATCTGCTTCTGGTGTTCGGACTGGTGGCACTTGCGGGACAGTTGCTGAATCAACGCGACCAACTCCTGAAAGGGCAGATGGGTATGGTTCTGGAAGAGCGCAATCGAATTGCCAGCGATTGTCACGATACTTTGATGGCTGGTTTCGCGGCAGTCTCATGGCAGTTAGAGGCTACCGCCAAACTGTTTCGCGATGCTGGCGCAGAACACTCGGCCCCGGCAGCCTCCTGTGAACTGGCGCGCAGCATGATTGCGCACTGTCAAGTAGAGGCCCGCCGGATTATCTGGGATCTGCGTGATTCTGAAGAGCTTACGAACATCTTGTCGTTGGCGCTGTCGCGGGCGATCAGCGCACATCGACTGCACGACAGCATCAGAACGACTTTCGATGTCCAAGGCGATGAGGTTCCGATTGCGCCGGGTGCCGTGCACCACTTGGTGTGTATTGGGCAGGAGGCGGTAACCAACGCGATTCGGCACGCCGAGGCATCGGTCATTGATATTTGCCTGCGCTATGAGAGTGACTCTCTGAGTCTGAGCATTCGCGATAACGGACGAGGTTTCCAGAGTTCCGGATCAGCAGTTCGCACTGGTCACTTCGGGATTCCGGTGATGGAGGAGCGAGCGCGCAAGCTGGGCGGAGTGCTCCGACTTACCAGTTCCGCTGAGGTGGGTACCGAGGTTGCGATGACGGTCAGCTTCCAAACCATCAATCAGCCGACTCATGAGCAACACCATGTCGTTCCTTGGATTGGGGTCTAGCCAAGCGTCAAGTGATGGATGTTACGAGGGCGGCGGGAGGAAAGACCAAGACAATGAGAAAAGGAACGTGTACAACTGTTTTCATGGAGAGTCAATAACGCGATGTTCCTGAAGCAGATCCGAGTTCTTCTCGTCGAGGACCACTTCCTTGCCCGCATGGCGCTGCAGTCGGTTCTCACTGGTCACTCCCAGATTTGTATTGTTGGGGAAGCTTCCGATGGAGAGCAAGGAATCGAGCTATATCGCGCGTTGAAGCCAGACGTTGTGGTTTTGGACCTACGTCTGCCGGGAATAAGCGGATTTGAGGTGATTTCCGCATTGCGCAAGGCCCCGCGCCCGGCACGCATCGTCGTCCTGTCGAACTATCAGGGTTCGGAAGACATCTATCGCGCGGTACGGGCGGGAGCAATGGCTTACTTGACCAAGGATGCTAGCGGTGAAGAGGTAATCAACGCGATCCAGAATGTCGACCGTGGTCTCCGATACCTTCCCCGTGTTGCTCTTGATCGCCTTGCGGAGCGCATGCCCGCTGTCGAGCTTACACCGAGGGAGAGTGAGGTCCTGGTGTGCATCACCCAAGGCCGCTCCAACAGGGAGATTGCGCACCAGCTGCGAATTGCGGAGAAGACCGTTCGCATCCATGTTTCGTCGCTGCTTGATAAGATGGGCGCGCGTGATCGTACCCAGGCTACGATCTACGCGTTGCAGCGCGGCCTGGTGCACCTCGACTAAGATGCCAGTGTAAGCGGCTGCGATCTGAATGATCTCTACAGCTTACAATGTGTTGTGATGCTTGATACGCTGTTGCAACCTACCTTAGGGACCCTCGGACCTGGGGTAAAGTGCGTGGTCTAAACTACTCTGCACTCAACATTCACTGTCGCTGCCATGCGTTGCGATACTGGCCTGCTATCTTGACTCGATCCTGCTGTTATCTCAACTCAAGAGGGATCCTCGTTGATGACTGTTAGAAGCAAACAGACGACCAAGTTGAAGGCGGTCTCCTTCGCAGCCGTAGCCATCGGACTCGCCAGCTGCCTGCTCACCCTTGTGCTCCATGCCGATGCTCCACTTACACTGAAGGACTACGAGAGTGATCCAGCCGGTATGCTGGAGGCTTACCGACACGTGGAAGCAGCTTCGGTTTCGGATGCCGAGGAACAGCTGCTTCATGAGAAGCATTACATGTCCCACAGGATGCAGTCCCTTTTTCCTGCCAAGTTCGCGGGGACGGCCCTCACCGTGCTGCTCAAGAAGGAAGAGAACAAGGATTCGAATGCACTTTCCGGGATGCTTTCTGCCATCGACAGCGGCGGCCCTGGATCGGTTTACGTGATGAAGGTGGAAGACGGCGAAGATATCGCTGGCATGGGCGGGTTGATGGGTACGGCCATGTTCGCGCGAGGCTTCGTGGGCGCGGTGATCGATGGCGGTGTGCGCGATCTCCCGCAATTGAAGAAGATCGGTTTCCCGGTCTATGCGACTGGACCAGTACCCTCGACCTCGGTCGGACACTATCGATTCGGTGGGATGAACATTCCAGTGGAGGTGGGTGGGACGCAGGTGAATGCGGGCGACATCATCGTCGCGGACCAGGATGGGGTCGTCGTGGTCCCCCGCGCGCATGCTGCGGAGGTTCTGCTCCTTGCCCAGAAGCTGGATTTCAGCGAGCACAGCATGTATCCGTTCATTGAGAAGTTCCACTCGATAGTGGACGCTGTGAAGCAGTTCGGTCGGATCTGACCCTGTGCTGCCGGTATCCGTGCGTTTTGTGTGGCGACTACATCATTTGTCCTATGCGGACGCCGGGCTTCTGGCCCATGACATTCTGTTTGTGGCGTTGTTCAATGCAATCATCTGATCCACTTCATCTGCAGCGTTTGTAGCTCGCATGATCGATCACCATCCTGCTTAGCTGCAGCCGTTCGTAGAGAGTCATGGAGCTACCACGTGTCCGCATTGTCCGACAACGAAGCAGGCTGCCTTTCCCGTCGTCGTTTCTTTCGCTGGACCAGTTCGCTGGCCGCTCTCATGGGCGCTGGGCCCCTGCTCTCCATCCGGGAGGCTGACGCTTTGGCGGTGGCCCAGCCCGCAGGAGTGGACTACTACGATAAGCTTGGCGTGCCGAAGATCATTAACGCCGCAGGCACCTACACCATCCTGACGGCTGCCTGTATGCCGCCGGTCGTTCTTGCGGCGGTGCAAAAGGCTGCACTTCATCCCGTGCGGCTGCACGACCTGCAGACAAAGGCGGGCGAGTATGTCGCGCAACGGCTCAAGTGCGAAGGTGCGGTTGTGACCTCGGGCGCGTCGGGCGCGATTTCTCTCGCTACCGCAGCCTGCCTTCAGCACGCGAACAACGTCGATCCGATGGCGATGCCGCAGAATATCGACGGCTTGAGGAACGAAGTGATCGTGCAGCGCGCGCACCGCTACGGTTACGATCATGCGATGTTCCTGTGCGGAGCGCGTGTAACGGAGGTCGTCACGATGGACGACTATAAGCGGGCCTGCGACGCTGGAGACGCGATAATGACGAACTTCTTCAACGCTGCGGAGGAAGAGGACGGCATCGCCGGGAGTGCGCAGATCGGGCGTGAGGAGTGGCTTCGCGTGGCACACGACCACAATATTCCGTGCCATCTCGATGCAGCGGCAGACATGCCTCCGATCTCGAATCTCTGGAAATACACCGGCATGGGTTTTGACCTTGTGGCTTTCTCGGGCGGCAAGGGGATGCGGGGACCGCAGAACGCGGGCTTGTTGCTGGGCAAGAAGCACCTGACCGATTTAGCGGCGCAGAACAACAACCCGGGCGATGGCGTGGGTCGTGGAATGAAGGTGGCGAAGGAGCAGATCGTCGGAATGGTGGCGGCGGTGGACTGGGTGCTGTCACACACGGAAGAGTCGATGCAGGGCGACTATCAAAGCCGGGTGGATGTGATCGCGAAGGCAGTCCAAGGGCTTCCCTCAGTTCGGACAGAGACGGTGGTGCCGAAGGTTGCGAACCATGTTCCCCACCTGCTGATCCGGTTCGACCCTGCGGTCACGGGCACGACCACGCAAGAGATTGTGACGGTGCTGCGTGAGGAACAGCCTTCCATCGCACTCAATCCCAATACCGGACGCCCACCTAACCAAGGCATTCCATCGGATGCGAACACGCTGGTGGTCGGAGTTTGGATGCTTCAGCCCGGGGAAGATGCCGTCGTCGGCCGTCGTATCCGTGCTGCACTCACGAAGAAGGTTTAGTTGAGATCGAACGAGGCAGCAATCGTCGTGAGTCGTCTCGCAGAAGACACTTCCCAGCAAATTTGACATTCTTTCTACCGCAGCGCTCGAACGCGTTTTCATCTCCTTCTGAGGTACTTCATGATCATCAGGTACATTAGCCAAGTTCTTGCAGGTTGCGCCCTTCTCCTTTGCACTGCCGCGGTTGCGCAAGAAGAAGGCCGGACGCGGACTCTTCCGCCCAATCCGCTCCCCTATGATCTTTTGCTCCAGAACGGACACGTGCTCGACGACAAGAACGGCATCGACGGGCCGCGTGACGTGGGCATCAAGGATGGCAAGATCGCAGCGGTGGCTGCGCATCTCGATCCGAAGGAGGCGCTGAAGATAATCGATGTGCATGGCTTCTATGTCACACCTGGCCTGATCGATCTGCACGTTCACGTGTACACGGGCACGGGAGAACGCGGCTCCTATGCGGGTGATCTCTCTGTCTACCCTGATGGATTTACCTTGCACAACGGCGTAACCACGGTTGTGGACGCTGGAAGCTCAGGCTGGCGGAACTTTCCTGACTTTAAAGACAGGATCATCGATCGCTCCAAGACGCGCGTGCTTGCCGACCTCAACATCGTGGGCGCAGGTATGCGCGGCGCGAAGTACGAGGACAACCTTGATGACATGGATGGCACCATCACAGGAAACTTCACAAAGAAGTATCCCGGGGTGATTGTAGGAATCAAAAGTGCCCACTTTACGGGGCCGGAATGGAAGCCGTACGACGAGGCTGTGATCGCGGGCAACATCGCCAATGTTCCGGTGATGATCGACTACGGTGCGCGCCGCATCGAACGTCCTCTCTTCGAACTCGTCTCCGCGCACCTGCGGCCAGGCGATATCTATACGCACTGCTTCTCCGGTCTGCGCGGGGAGCAGAATCCAGAGACGGGTCTTGCCTCCAAAGCGCTGCTGGTGATGCGGCAGCGCGGTATCTACTGTGATGTTGGCTTTGGTGGAGGATCCTTCGCATGGACGGTGGCTGCGCCCATCGTGAAGAGTGGATATGCGCCTGATTCCATCTCGACCGACCTCCACGTTGGCTCCATGAATAACGGGATGAAAGACATGCTGAGCGTAGCCGACCATATGATGGCGCTTGGAGAGACCCTTCCGCAGGTCGTCGCGGAGATGACCTCCCATCCGGCACATGAGATTAAGCAGGAGCAACTCGGTAACCTCTCAGTGGGCTCGGGTGCGGATGTTGCGGTACTCTCCGTCGAGACGGGCACGTTCGGCTTTATGGACATGTACAACACGAAGATGATGGGCACGAAGAGACTTGTCTGTCAGCTTACGCTGCGCGACGGCAAGGTCGTCTATGATCTGAACGGACTTTCGGCGGACATGTGGGACGCGACGCAGCATTCGGCGGATCAAAGCCAGGCGCCGCGCTGGACGACCTTCAACGAGCGGCCATTCGGCGCAACGCATGGCCAGCGCTTTCCTATCTCGACGCCCGCTGCGGCACCAGTAGCCCCTTCTTCGCAGTAGCGCTGCGTGAGAGCAGGGGATTGCAGCCCTGATTGGCGGTTGCGACCTCCGCCTAAGTCGGGAGACTCTCTTCGGATAGAGCGTGCCAATTCTTCTGGGGGTCCCGCAAATAAGGTCGTTCCCTTTGTCGCAAACGCATCTTAAGGTGTCTCTCCATCGTCCATCTGTCAGATGACGCCACAACGGAGGAAGTCGATGAAGCAGCTCGCACCCATCTTCGCTGTATTCTTCTCCGGTTCGCTGTTGTTTGCCGCATCTACACCCGCAGTGCTCACGGTGGGTTGGTCTACACTCAAGACGCTCAACTCGATGCAATCGAACTCCCCCGCGCGAGCGTTGAACAACAAGCTCGTCGCTGTGCCCGGCTTTATGGTTCCGCTTGAGGATGATGCCGATGAGGTAACGGAATTTCTCCTCGTACCTTTTTCGGGTGCCTGCATCCACGTTCCACCGCCTCCGCCGAATCAAATGATCTTTGTCAAGCTGGGGCACAATCAGAAGGCGAAGATGTCCTTCACCGAGCCGATTATGGTCACCGGTCACCTCCATGTTGCCACCGTCGATAGCCCTTACGGTGATGTGTCGTTCAGCATGGATGGCGATTCGGTCCATCCTTACGACCAGTAGCAGATACCATTGGCAACGCATCGCGATGAGGTAATGATAAAAACAGGATATCGGCTACGATGACCATGACTCCCGCCGCAGCGGTTCACATCCGGGATGTTCGCTTTGCCTACACCCGGGAGCGCCCCATCCTCTCCATTCCCGAACTGGTCATTGCTTCAGGACGGCGGGTTTTTCTTCACGGCCCGTCCGGCAGCGGAAAGACGACCTTGCTTTCGCTCATCTCTGGAATTCTCATGGCCGAGGAAGGCGAGGTATCTGTTCTGGGACAGGAACTGACGCGTCTCTCAGCCTCCGCGCGCGATCAGTTGCGCGGCTCGCAGATTGGATACATCTTCCAGGGATTCAATCTCATTCCGTACCTCACCGTTGCGGAGAATATCGCGTTGCCATGCGATCTGCATTCCGCGCGCCGCGCGCGAATCAGCGCGCCGTCAGTGCATGAGGAGGTGGCCCGGCTGGCGCAACGGCTCGACATTCACGGGCATTTGGATGCGCCCGTAACGCATCTTTCCACTGGTCAGCAGCAGCGGGTGGCGATTGCGCGCGCCATTATCGGATCGCCCGCGCTAGTGATCGCGGATGAGCCTACGTCGTCTCTCGATACGGATCGCCGCGATGCCTTCCTCACGGTTTTGACCGAGATGCTCTATGAGGCAAAAGCACGCGATGGAGCGGCGACAACCCTATTGTTCGTCTCACACGATCGTTCCCTGGCAACGCACTTCGACGAAATCCTATCGCTTGCTGAGATCAATCTGAATACGCGGGACGTGGAGGCGACATCCTGATGCTTCTTTTTCGACTCGCGTTCAAGTCTCTGCGTTCTCGTTCTCTGACAACCACGCTCACGATCTTCTCCATCGCGCTCTCTATGATGCTGCTGGTAGGCGTCGATCGCCTGCGCGATGCCGCCCAAGCCGGTTTCTCCGGTACGCTCTCGCATACGGACCTGATCGTCGGCGCGCGTGGAGGCGACCTGCCACTGCTCCTGTCCAGTGTCTTCCATATTGGCAATGCGTCGAACAACATCTCGTGGGACACCTACCAACATTTCGCACAGCATCGCGCCGTAGCGTGGAGCATCCCCATCTCGATGGGCGATTCTTTTCACGGTTACCGTGTGGTTGCGACCGATGACAACTTCTATGTGCATTATCAATATCGGAGAGACAGATCACTCCGCATCATGCAGGGGCACACGCCGACGGGAATCTTCGACGTGGCGTTGGGGGGTGAGGTCGCCGCGCACCTGCACCTGCAACTCGGCCAGCGGATTGTTCTTGCCCATGGTATAGAGAGCAAGTCGATCCTCAATCACGACGCAACGCCATTTACTGTGGTCGGCATTCTTGCCCCTACCGCGACACCGGTCGATCGGGCAGTCTATATTACCTTGCTCGGCGACGAGGCGATGCACTTTGGCTGGGAGGGAGGGACGCCGCCGCCGATCGGCGAGACGGCGCCGAAGCTGGATCCCTCGAAGCTCAAAGTCGACGAAGTTACCTGCGTCCTTCTCGGTACCAAGTCGCGGATTAGCACGCTCTACCTGCAGCGCGAGATTAACACCTACAAGCCGGAGCCGCTGACCTCAATTATCCCCGCTTACACGCTGGAGGAGCTCTGGAGTCTGCTCGATTATGCGGACACGGCGCTTTCCCTCGTTTCTGGGGCGGTCCTCGTCGTTGGTCTGTTGGCGATGCTGATCGCGCTCTACACCGCGTTGAACGAACGGCGTCGTGAGATCGCGATTTTACGTGCGGTTGGCCTCCATGCACGCCAGATCTTTACGCTTTTCCTGCTCGAATCGGCGCTGATCGCCGCGGCGGGCACGGCTCTCGGCATCGGTGCCGTCTATGTGCTTCTGTTTGTGATGCGGGGTAGCATCGAGAACCATTTCGGTCTGCCGATCGCACTCGTTGGCATCTCCACCCGTGTTGAGCTGTACGCGATTGCCACGCTCGTCGCGGGAGCGTTGCTGGGCACGATTCCGGCGTCCCGTGCCTATCGGAACTCCCTGATTGATGGATTGAACGCCCGTTAGAACGGGATTAATCAGCAACCGGATCAGCTTGTCGATGCCGGCGATGTTGCTGCTCCGTCGGGCCTCAGGTGGTTCGGACGGCAAGACTAGCAGCGCCACCCTTGAGTATGGCGACCTTCGGTTCGCCGAGCAGACCAGTCCGCTGCGCAATTGGCAGGCCAACTACTCCTGCCGCGCCGACGAACAGAAGCTCATCATCATGACGGAGAAGCTGTTCGGGCGCGGCTATTGCGTCTATCGGCGTCTGCTGTATCAGCCGCAGCTTGCCAACCCTATGTGCGAGGGCAAAGACGGAGACAATGGTTCGGCCGTTACGCTGTATGCCGGTGGCATATACACGATCTCCGGCATTGCTGAGTGCAATTGGGCCAGCGAGATAGGTGCCGAGCGGATAGTGTTCGAGGGGGCTTCGCAGATCGCCCGACGCGGCATCGACGGGAACCAGGCTGATTGCGGGACGAAAGCGATTGGCGACCAAGAGAAGCTCTCCCGAAGGGTGTAGCAGCAGGTGAGCTGGACCACATCCGGGTACGAAGGAGAGGCGACTTCGGACAACGGGGACGGCGTCTTCGAATGCGATCTGGTTGAGACGATCGGCACCAAGGTCTGTGGCGTACGAGGAAGAACTCGCCTTCTGGAAAAGAGCGGTGTGGGGACGAGCGGCGCGCTGAAGGGGATGTGGCCCGGAACCCGTCTGTTTGAGAGGGTACGGATTGGAAAGGATGGCCCCGTCGGGTCCGAGAGTGAAGAAGTTATAGGCGCCCCCGCCGGTCGCCGAGGCGAGCAGCGTGCGGCCGTCCGGAGAAACCGCAAGATGGCTCGTATAGGTGGCGGAGAGTGCGAGAGGTTGCTGAGAAAGGTGCGAAAGGCTGCCCGTTGCATCGTCGATCGCATAGGAGGAGACGCTGCCCCGCGGGAGGTTGCGATGGATTGCCGTGCTGTGGGCGACATAAAGAATTGGCAGTTGCGGATGGAGTGCGAGACTGCGTGGGCCTTCTGCAAGAAGCGAACTGACTGCACTCCACTTACCGTCCTTTACGCGATAGCTTTCGATGGTGTGTCTGTGCTCGATCGCTCCGCCAGAGAAGCCGACGAATGCCAAGAAAGGGGCCCTTGCGGGGCCGGTGCGGTGTGTGGCGAGATCCAATGACCGCACTTGGCCCGCCATTGCGGCGGCACCGGTAAGGCTCAACGTCGACACGAAGGTCCTGCGGGTCCATGATAGGTTTGGGCTCATAGTGCGGGCTCCTGGGGACACATATAGCGTTTCATGCGCGCTTACTGAGTGGGTAGGTGCGAGGTGCGGATCAGGCGCGAACACTCATGGAATTGTGGAAGATGTTGTTCGGATCATAGCGCTGTTTGACCTTTCGAAGAAAAGGATAAAGGTCTCTCGTGCCGTAGAATAGCTGGGGCCAGTAACTGTAACGCAGCATGTCGACGTCGGCATAGTTCATGTAACAACCTTCGTAGCGGGGACCTAAGGGGGTACCTTGGTATTCCGGCGGGACATGCGAACCGGTGTAGACAGCGGTGTAGTAGTCATCCAGAAACTTCAGGCGTCCCGCGTCCTCACCATTGTCGCGCCAATAGCATTGCCATTGGAGTTTCATGATCGAGGAGCGTTGCGCGATGGCGGTGTCCTGGATGCGTTCCGAATTATTGACGGCTCCGCCATACGAGTCGATGGAGAGCACGGTGCCGTGCGAATCGTTGGCCGGCGATGTGAGGATCTTGTAGATCGTCGAGCACTCGGCGGCCGTAAAGCTCTTCTTCATGTAAGCCGATTTGTACTTGGCCCTAGCACCAGGACCGCCAGCGCCGCCTCCTACAGTGGCCGCCAGCCAGGGTTGACGGTTTATCTGGTAAAACTGATAGGTCTCGGTGGCTGGCGGTCCTGGCGGCATCCCATCAGGATGGGACGAGTTGGAGCCGTAGCTCCCATAAGGATTTGTTTCTGCGCTGATAGGGTCGGGGCGAAGCGAGGCGAAGCGATCGAAGAACTCATGCAAGACTGATAGATCGGCGATGCTTCCGTCCGGGTTGCAGAACTGAACCCCAAAACTGATGCGGCCTCCCGGGGCTCGGGCATGCAGGCCCATCATGCCGAAGAGACCCCAGGTATCGGGATCATTGCCTCGGCCCTCCCAGTAATCGCCGAAGGTTGTGAGGATTTTTGTGAACTTCTCTTCTGTCATCGAAGCCCACGCAAAGGAGATGCCGGCGGATGCGACCTCGCGGGGTGCCATCGGGAGTTTGTCGAAGCGAAAGCCGGTGATGATACCGAAGTTGCCGCCTCCGGCACCACGGCAGGCACGGAAAAGATCGGGTTCGTTGCGCTTGTCGATCCTCCGTTCGTTGACTTTTCCATTGGAATCGACAGTGAGGATGTCGATTCCAGTAATCCAGTCGATCGTCAAGCCATGCAGGCGCGAGAGCAGGCCGTAGCCGCCGCCAGAGATGTGGCCCCCCGCCCCAACCATGTAGCAGCTGCCGCCTGGAATCGTGGCGCCGGACCGCTTGTAGAGCTGGCTGTATACATCGCCGAGGACCGCGCCGGGTGAGATACGGTAAGGCAAACCAGGGGCGCTGGTCTCGACGGCGTTGTGCGTGGAGAGGTCGATGATTGCTCCGTTAGGATTATTCGCGACGAAGTCCTCATAGCAGTGCCCCCCGCTACGCACCGTGGGGCGGAGTCCAGAGGAGACGATGCGTTGCAGGGCATCCGCGACTTGGGTCGGATTGCTGCAGATGATGATGCGGCTGGGAGCGTCAGCATCGGTTGCCGGAAAACGTAAGTTATGGCCTGTCTTCAGAGCATCGAAACGAGGATCCTGGCGGTCAATCGTTACGGCAAGCGGGTTTGCTGGCATCGAGTCACCTATGGGCCAATGTCGGCGAAACTGAAGTGGCGGAGAAGGTCAATGGGTGCGGAAACCGTACATTACTTGGGAGGCGCACAGCGAAATTCTAGGTAGCGAAAATCAAACACTGGGGACTGTCAATTGGATAGGTGTGGATGGGCTCCGAGAGACGCCCGGTGGTGGAGTCCCTGCCGAGGACGACAATGCTACCCGACTCCTGGCACGCGACAAGGAGAAAGCGTCCGGAAGGATCGAGCGTGATGTGGCGTGCCGTCTTCCCTCCATGAGGCATGAGTTGCGAAAGCGTTAACTTTCCGGAGACTGCGTTCACGTCGAGCTTCGCAATGGTCTCGTTGTGACGGTTGCCGACATAGACGAAGCGGCCGTCGGGCGAGGTGATGATCTCCGAGGCAAAGGCCGTCCCCTTAGGGACGTCCGGCGCCAGAGTGGAGACAAACGCACCGACCGTAGTCAGGGTCCCTTGATCCGGAGCCCAGAGTAAGTGGTCGATGGTGGAGTCAAGTTCGTTGACGTTATATACCCAGCGGCCATTGGGATGGAAGACGAGATGGCGTGGCCCGGATTTGAGGCGACCTTGCCAAAATGCAAGAGTGCTCAGTGTGAGTGCACCCGTGGAGGGGGCGATATTGTAGATCCAGATTCGATCGGAACCGAGATCATTTACCAACAGCCAGCGACCATCGGGTGCGGGAGTAGCTTCATGGATATGTGGGTGAGCGTGAACGGACAGATTGTCGACCGACTTGCTCAGGAAGTGTGAAACTGCACCCGAGATCGCGCCAGAGGGCTCGATTTTGTATGATGTCAAACTGCCTCCGCCATAGTTGGAAACGAAGAGGCTATTTCCACTTACGGAGACGTGTGCCGGACCGGCACCTTCAGCCGATTGCTCATTAATTCGGTCGAGGGTTGGAGCATCCCCTCTGTTCCGGAGAGTGAATGCGGTAACTTGGCCGTCCGGCACCTCGCTGATAGCGTAAACCTGACGGCCATGCGGTCTGAGCGCCATAAACGTGGGATTCTTCAGCGCGGCTGCGAGGATGGGACTACCAATCTCGCCGGTGGCAGAATTCCAATGGGCAAGATAGATGCCCTTGCTGCCGCTCCCTGTTCCGGTGCCTGTGCCAATGAGAAGATTGGAACGCGGTGTGGCGGCGTGTGAGCAGATAGCGCGGGGAAGAATCGAGAGTGCAGGCAGTGAACGAAGAATGAACCGGCGAGTGAGCATTCTGGCGAAATCTCCTCTGTCAGTTAACGACGATAGGAAAACTATCCATGACGAAACGGGACGCGCGACACTTCCGGAAGAAGGGAAACGGCCAGACCGTACCGAGTGCCGATCTGGCCGTATCCGTCCCAGCAAGCCATGTGCTCAAGTTAGATGTAGGCGATACAATCGATCTCAACCAGCGAATTGCCAGGGATACCGCCCGCCGCGGCGATTGTCGTGCGCACTGGAGGAATACTACCCCAGCGGCCAGCATAAGCGGTGTTCATCCTGGGCCAATCCGCTATGTCGTTCAGATAGACGTTTACCTTGAGCACCTTCTCCATCGAGGAACCGGCGCCGATGAGGTTCTTCTCCAGTTCATCCAGAACAAACTTCGTAGCCTCTTCGATGGTGGCTTTCTCGTGATAGCCAATGCCGGAGAGAAAGAGCAGGTTGCCGTAGGAGACGGCACTAGAAAAGAGTGGCGGAGCGGAGGCCGCATTGTCCGCATTCTTCTTGTTCGGATATGATTTCTTCTCCGGCTTTCCAGATACCTGCGCACCTGCGGTTGTGGCGAGTACCGCGGTGCTAGCTGCCACCGCGGCTATCTTAGCTGCGTTCTTGAGAAGGCCTCTTCTGGAGGAAGTTTCCATATTGTGCTCGCTTTCTAAGATGGGGTTGTAGTAGCGATGAGAGCAGGGAAGCGCTCGAGCTTTCATTTCCGTAGGGTGAGAGCTGCGTGGATCTGGCGAGTCTATAACTGATTTTTTCGGTGCTTTGAAAATGGGCAATTGTTCAAAAAGAGCTGCTCAGAAGATCAGCTTGCCCGAGAGTTCGAGGACACGTGCCCCGCTGAAGGTCCCGGCAGGTTGCTGAACGCCCGTGATCGTACCGAAGCCGCTGGGAAAGGTAAGGCATGAAGTTGCGGTACAGCTTCCAGAGGTGCTGATACCAAGACCGGGGGTAGTATTGGTTCCGGGCGTGGTCGGATTCGCACCACTCGGGTGGTTGAAGACATTGTAAGCCTCAGAACGGAATTGGAACCTTAGCCGTTCCCTGATAGAAAAGTCTTTGAAGATAGCGAGGTTCTCGTATTGAAGACCTGGGCCGACAAGGCTATTGCGACGAAGGTCGCCGTAACCCACCGCGCCGGTCGAGTAATTGACCGCCGTTGTATAGGCGCTTTCGTTAATGCATGAAGTGGTCGAATGGCTAAGGCCAGGATAAGAGGTCTTGAGGCTGCACTTCGCCGTCTCCGGCTGAACCCAGGATGGGCGTTCGGTCCCCTCATCTACGCCCGCCGCCGTCGTGCTGCTAGCCATCGCAACGGTGTACGGCATGCCGGATTGGATGTTGACGATTGCGCTGACATGCCAGCCCCCAAGCGTCTCGCGGGCGAAACGGCTGGTAGCTGCTAACTGTGGCATGACATAGGTGAATTCGCCTACTACGCGATTGCGCACGTCCCAATTGGCATTGCCGTAATCAGCGGCAATGTTGTACTGCTGCGCCGTGGTTCCCCCACCGTTTGAGTCAGTCGAGAGGTCGAGATCATGAGACCAAGTATAACTGACTTGGCCGGAGAGACCGTGATACTCGCGCTGACGCAAGATTGCCGTGAGGGCATTATAGTGTGAGTACTCATCCTCCTGAAATTGGCGGATGGAACCGAAAAGCTGGTTGGGGCGTTGCAAGTTGACTGACCTAATCGTTGTGTTCATAGGGTTGATTGGCTCGTTGTCATAGAAGCTTCGATCCAGATGCAATGAGTGCGAGCCGAGATACTGTAGTTCAAACGCCGCCCCCTTCCATAGCTCCTGACCTAAGTCTCCATTCCACTGATAATTACGCTGTGTCTTTAGATTGGGCTCAGGCGTGTACGCTGACACGTACGTGCCTGGTATGCCAGCCACTGGCGACGCACTGCCAGCTCCCGGTGTCGAGTTCGTGAATGTTATCGGATTCGTCGCGGTAGTACTATAGTTGACCGATGCGCCGAAAGGATAGTTTGATGTCAATAGCGTGTATGTGTTGAGTTGATTAGCGTTGTAGTAGAAGCCCATCCCCGCGCGGAGCACCATCTTTTCCGTTACGCGATAATCGACACCCAGTCGCGGTCCGAAGTTATCCAGTTGAGCGCTGCCGAACTTGAATCCGGGTGTCGGCTTATAAGTCGCCCCCGAGATCGCGGAGGAGGTTGGGATCAGGGCAGTCTGGGCGTCATTGAGCTCACGACCGTAACCATTCAGACTATAAGGTGCTGTGGGAAGATCGTACCGAAAGCCGTAGTTCAGAGTCAGCTTCGGGTCGATCTGCCAATTATCCAATGCGAAGAACCCGTCCCGCCATTCACCCACCGAACCCTTGATCGTATCGATCGGCGTCGTATCGTTGTTCACATATCCGAGAACGAAATCCGCAGCCGAATACCCCGTACTCACGAGCGGAGTGGCGCAAGGTCCACCCGGACTCGTCGGGGAGCATGCGGTGGCCGAGAAGCCGATTGTGCCATCGGGATTGTCGGTAGCCTCGCGGCCCAGTGTCAGGCGGCGAAACTCCGCTCCCACCATTATATTGTGTTTGCCGCGGGTATAACTCAACTGTTCGTATAAGTCGTATGTTCGGTCATCCTGGAACCAGTTGGTACCAGCATTCCCAACTCCCTGAAAGTTGGCGATCGTGAGCACGGGAACGCCGGGATTGTTATAGAGCGTGTCGCCGGCAAATCCAGGGATGCCTAAGTTGGTTCCCGCACTCTTCTGGCCTGCCGTGTACCAATAGTTAAGGTTCTCGGCGATCAGCGTGTTCACGCCAAAATGGAGGTCATTGACAATATTCGGAGTGATGATGTGTGTGTACCCGAATGCGTAGTTGCGGCTGTTTGTCGGACCGTTCGAAGCGTTGGCTGCAAAGTTCGAACCCGAGATGAAGGTAAGGTCTTGCCAATAGTAGCGGGCGAAGAGCTTAACCTTCTCGCCGATATTTTCATCAATCCGATCAATAGATTGCTTGATAATCAGATCGCTCGGATAGGAGTTATTTAGGTTGTTTGAGATGCCTGGAAGATTTGGAGGAACCATGTAGGCTTCGTATCTCTTCGCGATTGCAGCATTCGCTGTGGCTAGCTCGGATGTCGGTATCTGGTTCGCGGGATATGGCTGACCGGTAGAGGGATCGTAGATCTGCGGTATTCCAGGAGCGTTGAAGTTGCCATTTTCCATCGCGGGGGTGAGCACGGAGACAATGCTGGATGCTTGGCCAATCTGGTTCAATTTTTCGTACGAGCCGAAGAAAAAGGTTTTGTCTCGGCCATCGTACACCTTGGGGATATAAACTGGGCCGCCAACTTGAAAGCCGTACTGGTTATAGTGCAGTACCTGCTTGGGCGAGCCCGGTGCGGCAGTGAATACGTTGGCGTTCAAGGCGGTATTTTCAACATAGTCGTAGATAGCGCCGTGAATGTCGTTCGTACCGCTCTTGCTGACCAGATTGACGTGAATGCCAAGATACGAGCCATACTGCGCTGGATAGTTGCCGCTTTGCATCTGAGTAGCCGAGATCATATCCGCGGCAGGGTGGTCGGGTGTCGTCGAGATCAGGTTATTGATGATCGATACACCGTCGAGCGTTAGGCTGTTCTGGATTTCTCGCTGTCCGGCGCCCTCTAAGTCTTCTCCAGGAGGATTGCTCTGATAGGACGTCTTTGATCCGACATAGACGTTTGAGGCGACCGCCGCAACATCAAGTGCATTGTGTCCGCTGATCGGTAGGTCTTCCACCGCGCGGGTACCGAAGGTCTCGCCTAACGTCGCATCATCGGTAGATAACGGCGGGGTATTTGCGCTCACTGAGATGACGGTATCCGGGGAACCAACCGGAAGCTCGAAGTCCGTCCGTACCGCCTGGTCTACCGGAACGACTACGCCAGTCTTGGTCACCTTCTTAAAGCCCATATCTTCTACGGTGATGTCATAGGTGCCGGGCTGAATAAACGTAATGGCATAGTATCCTTCGGCGTTGGTGACTGCTGAGGACACAACCTTGGTGTTCTCTTCGAGCGCAGTCACTTTGCTATTGCCGATGACGCCGCCACTTGAATCAACCACCGTGCCGACCAGGGAGGTGTTATTTGCGATCTGAGCTCTCAGAAAGGCTGGGCTAAGCAACAGGACGAGACAACAAATCAGCGCTCTTTTCACGTTGGGCTCCCGATAGATCCTGGAAAAGTAGAGTACGATTGTTCTGAAACCGAACCACGTTCTAGCTGCAAGGGCTGCTGCGGGGACCAGCTGAACGGTTGAGTGTTTCTTGAGTGACATGATTCAATTACATTGCGGTGAATGTGTCATGGGGCTGTTGCCGGTGAAGAGCCTAGGCTAAATGCCCTATCGAAGACAGACTTCCTTCGATCTCGCCGTTCCAGCGGTACCTCAATCGGTAATAGGCCATTCGACCTAGCCGGAAACTAGCCATTTGCCCATTGGCGATTCGGCCCTATCGCTTTAGAATCCACTCATTCGCACGCTACCTGGAGGACTTGCTTTACTGCAGCCTCACTCGGGCATTGCCAATACCTCGGGGTTTTCTCGGATGAATTAGTCGAGAGCACGATGGTCCCACACCGTCGATCCAACTACACGAGCTTTCTGATAAGTGATATCGGGCGAAACATTGACGATTTGCAAGGGGAGCAAACAATGGGTTTGAAGTTTGGCTGGAGCCGTCGTTCGTTTTTATCTGCGCTTGGGGCTGTCAGCGGTGGATTGTTGGCTCCGCCTGGATTGAGCGCGGCGAGCATGTTTGCCAGGAAATCCGAGATGTCAATGCTTCCAGTCGATGGCAATCCCATTGTCCCGATCACAAGCGGGCTAGGGTCGACCGGTGATATTTACGCTGAGCTTGGGCTCACGCCCCTGATCAACACCGTCGGCACGGTTACCGTCATCGGCGGGTCGGTAATGAAACCGGAGGTCATGGAACTGATTCGTCGGGGCAACCAACACTTCGTGTTGCTCGACGAACTCGAGGTCGCGGCAGGGAAGTTTATCGCGAACCTGTGCAAATCACCCGCCGGTTATACGGGGCTGGTCACGGGCGGGGCGGCTGCGGCGATCATGGTGGGCTACGCCGCTATGATGACCGAAGACCTGGAGCCCCGTCTCCGAGCCATACCCGATGTGGGCGCCTTCCCGCGGAACGAAGTTATCATCCAGAAGAGTCATCGCTACGCGTTCGATCACCAGATCCGCCAGACGGGAGCGAAGCTCATCGAGGTCGAGACGCGTGAACAGATGGTCGCAGCCATCAATCCGAAAACAGTGGCGATTCACTTTACAAACATTCTCTCCGGCAGCGGTAAGGTTAGTGGACCGGAAACGGTCGAAATCGCGAAGACGCATAACATCTATACCTTCAACGATGCCTCCGCGGATGTGCCACCCGTATCACGTTTGTGGGAGTATCCGGCGGTTGGTTTCGATATGGTGACGTTCAGCGGCGGAAAAGATATCTGCGGACCTCAAGCCTCGGGTCTCCTCATCGGGAAAGAAGAACTCATTCGTTGGTCGCTACTGAACATGAGTCCGCAGGAGGATCGCATTGGCCGTTGCTGTAAGGTGGGTAAGGAGACCATCTTCGGGCTGCTGAAAGCGCTCGAAATCTTTGTCAACCAGGACTACGACGCGACCCTGAGGATGTACGACGCCCGTGCTCAAGTCATCACCGATGCGGTGCATCAATTTGGCGTGTCCGCGCTTCCGCGCGAGTTCAATCCGGAGGCTCTCGGCAACGTTACTCCCCGTTACAGCTGGCAGATCGATCCGTCCAAGCTCAATATCACTGGACCTGAGGTTATGCAAAAGCTCGCAGACACCCGACCGATCGGGATCGGCAGCATGGGCGCCAACTCGAGTGGCATGCGTGGACGCAATCCCGATGCGCCTGTTAGCGATCCTCCCCCTGCGGGCGGCGGACATCACGCTGATCGGGATGGCTATTCCAGTGATCAGTACAGCTTCGGGTTTACTGTTTGGCAGCTCAAGGAAGGCGAGGACAAGATCATCTCGAGCCGCTTGGTAGAGATCTTCAGTAGAGCTCCTAAGGCCTAGTTCTCGGTACCAGACCGGGACCTTAGTCTAATCAGTTGCGTGATGGAGATCGTGCGCAGCCACTTGCGCGCGCAGGTTGATGCTCAGCCCGATCTGACTTTGGCCGAACTCAAACAAGGGTCGTAACACCGCCTGCGGGTACGCCTCAGCCGAACGCGCTTGTGGGAAGTGCTCCGCCAGCTGGGACTTAGATGCAAAAAGAAGCTCTGCACGCCAGTGAGCAGGATACCGATCAAGGTCGGGAACGACGCCAGAGCTGGTGGGAGCGGATCGATTGCAGTCCGGACAGATCGTGGTGATGGACAACCTCTCCGCCCACAAACACTCGCAGGTGCGGGAGAAGATCGAGCAGTGCGGGCGCGTAAGTACTCTTTCTGCTACCGTACTCCCCCCGACTTCAACCCATCGAAAAGTGCTGGGCCAAGATCAAGGAATGCCTCGGGCGGCCAAAGCCCGCCTCGTCGATACCCTCGATCAGGCCATAGCCGCCACCATCACTCCGCAAAACTCTACCCATTGGCTCAAACACTGTGGCTCTCGGACACAGCTCCCGTGAAACGCTCTCGTGACGGCATCGACTGTGCGATTCCGCGATGAAAAAGCACAAAAGAACTCTTGCATTCAACGCCGGCGTGGGAGCATACTAACGAAACTTCGCGAAGTAACACATCTCTGCGGTAGTCACCGGGGGCAGAACGAACTTTCGATTTGCTGATTTCGCTGCACGCCCTGCGTCTCAGAATTTCCGACTGGAGAGAAGTCCACCAAGACGTCGCTCTCTTCAGCTAGTACCCGGGCCCATTACTCTGCTCATCTGTATAATCCTAGTCGTTTGCACGGGAGCGGGATCAAGACCGTTGGTGTTCAGGGCAGCTCAGTACTTAGGAGTTATCTTCGCGTAGAGGGACCGCTCGAGCAGAAAGATGTTTGGGAATCCCATTTAATCTCCTTCCATATTTTCTGATTACCTGCTTCCTTGCATGTATTTTCGCATTCATCTCCGCCCCCAACAGGCCCGATTTAGCAGATGAGATCCTAAACGGGGACTCTATCACTATCTAAATATGCACCCTTTCCTTGCGAGGCAATGATATGAAGCGTATTTGTTTATTGCTACTTGTGCTCCTCCTCAGTGTGTCATCGTTGGCACTAGCGCAAACTGTCACCGGAACTATCCGTGGCGTCATCACGGACAAGAGCGGCGCTATTGTTCCGGGTGCCACCGTAACAGTAACAAACACGGCGACCGGAGTGACGACGGTTGCAAAGACCAACCAGGACGGAGAATACTCGATCCGATTCCTACAGATCGGACAGTACAAACTTGCGGTTGAAGCGGCGGGCTTCTCGAAAGCGGATTACGGTCCTTTCGCACTTGAAATCGACCAAACCGCAAAAGTCGATATTCCCTTAAGCGTCGGCGGAGAAAACACGACAGTGACTGTCTCCGACGAGTTGCAGCCGATCCTGAATACGGAGAATGCGACACTAGGCGAGACGTTTACGGAAAATACGATCAATAGCGTCCCATTGAATGGCCGTGATTTTTCTCAACTAACGGTCTTCACGCCGGGCGCGGTGTCAACGGGCTACGGAACCTATGGCCAGCAGAATTCGGTTGAGCGCTCCACAAATGCGAATAACGAAGCCGATGTCAATGGTAGTCGACAGCAGTCGAACAATTATCTGCTGGATGGGCAGGAGATTAACGAAAACATTAACAACACTATCGGCTATAACCCTAGTCCCGATGCGTTGGAGCAAATACGCGTCATCTCTTCGAACGCGAATGCTGAATTTGGCAATGTAAACGGCGGTGACGTCGTCATGGTCACGAAGAGCGGTAGCAATCACCTTCATGGCAGCGTCTTCGGATTTCTGGAGAACGAAAACCTGAATGCGAATAGCTGGAGTAACGATAACGCGGGTCTTCCAAAGTCCTCTTATACCCAAACGCTTTTTGGCGGGACTTTGGGCGGCCCCATTCTCAAGGACAAGCTATTCTTCTTCGTCGACTATGAGGGCTTGCGCGAGCATAGCAGCGGACTACAATTGGCGAGCGTAGCCCCCGCCGCCTTCCGTACTGGGGACCTTTCGATTCTCCTCAATCCGACTGCTTTCAGCACGCCCATTCAACTTTACAACACACAGACTCTCGGAACTAATGGTCAGCCGGTCCCCTACCAAGACAATCAGATTCCTATCACCAACCCAGTTGCACTCTTCCTATTCAGTCATCCAAACGCATATCCGCTCCCGAATCACGCGACCAGCGACCCTGCGGGCATCTATAACAACTTCGCCGGTCCTGGAAACAGTACCGAGAAAAACGATCAGGGGGACGTGAAGATCGATTATCACTTCCGCATGAATGACATCATCTCGGGACGATACTCGCAGGGTACGGCACGGGATGCGACGGTCACCGATCCGATCCCGGTCTTTTTCCCGAGCGCATCGAACTATCCAGACCATTTGGCAACGGCTACCTGGACTCACAGCTTCTCACCCGCCATCGTCAACTCGTTCCGGGGTTCTTACGCACGCATTCGCTTCAACAGTGGCGTCACGACAGATCCCAGCGGTATCTTCGGTTTGAGTGGCAACTCCGTAGTCGGCATCCCCAGTCCCCCGCAACAGACCGCGGGCTTCAGTCTGCAATCCTTCAATGGCCAAGAGAGCGGTCCTCCGGCGTCGAATACCCCCGGAAGTCAAGGCTATGGCTATCTGAGCAGCTTTGGGGCTAATCCAACGCCCGAGATCTTCATCGACAACGTCTTTGAATACTCAGATGATCTGACTTGGCAGAAGGGAAAGCATCTCATGAAGTTCGGGGCAGAATTCACCCGTTACCAGCAGAACAGCTTCTATCCGGGCAACGATGGCGAACTCGGCGATTTTACCTACACCGGCGGTTACACAAGCAATCCCTTTGTGACAGGAGCGGTGGGTTATTCTTTTGCAGATTTCATGCTCGACCGCGTGAACAATACGCAGGTCGGGGATGTGACTGGAAGAACTGGACAACGTCAGTGGCGCGACGCAATCTTCGCCCAGGACGATTATAAGGCGATGCAGAACCTCACCTTAAATATAGGTATACGTTGGTCCTTTGATCAGCCTATCTACGAAGTCAATAACAAGATGGCAAACCTCAACCTCCAAACTGGAGCCATTGAGTACGCGGGCGTCGATGGGAACAGCCGCGCACTTTACAACGCCGTGTATAACCAGTTCCAACCGAGGGTTGGATTTGCTTACTCGATAACGCCTCGATTTGTGCTCCGCGGCGGATATGGCATCACGAGCTATCTCGAGGGATCGGGCGCCAACCTTCGTTTGACTCAAAATCCTCCGTTTCACAATGACTTTGAACAGCAAGGCCAAAACCCAACTGGTGGGTCTGGCACCCCCTATTCTGCAGGCGTCTTTTTCACCACCGCTGCGGGATTTCCGACCACAGTTCCTCCTACAACCACCTTCTATGCTTGGAAAAAGAACCTGGAACCTGCCATCACTCAGGAGTTCAGCCTGACAACGGAGTATGAACTGACCTCGACCACTGCATTAAGAGTGGGCTATGTTGGCATTCTAGGGCGGCATCTCATCGATCCCCAGTTCGGCAATCAACTGACGTCCCCCACGGCTACAGCTCCATATGCGAACGTCGTAGGGCAAACGGGCGTCGTCAAAATTACCGGCTCCGACTCGGACAGCAACTATAACGCACTACAGACTACGATTCGTCAACGTCTAAAAGGAGGTCTGGAACTGACTGCGAACTATACCTACTCCAAGTCGCTGACGAACGACTTCGGATTCTACGGCGTAACCAACAGCAACAGCGGTCAGTACTACCAACAGAACGCGTATGATTTCAACTCGGAGTACGGTCCGGCGGCGTTTGACGTTCGCCACGCACTCAACGTAACGGGGGTGTACGACCTTCCTTTCGGTCGCGGTAAGAGATTCGCAAGCAACGCAAATCGTATTATCGATGAGGCGATTGGTGGTTGGAAACTCAGCGGATCCGACGTGACTTATAGCGCCTTACCGGTCACTGCAAGTTCTCCGGCCAATTACTCGAGCCTTGTCTACGCGTTCACCGGTGCAGCAAGGCCCGATCAGAATCTGCCTCTTCATGTTGTGAACCGCTCACTCCATGCTTATTTTGGAACCGCCGTCCAGGGAACCTCCTGCGGTCCCAACATCAACGATGGGACCTGCGTCTTTAGTCAGCAGCCCACGAACGGTTTCGGGGACGTCCGGCCGTTTTCACTCCGTGGTCCGGGATATGAGCAAATAGATATGTCTCTCGACAAGTCTTTCGCCATATATCACGAGAATGCACTCGAATTCCGTGTTGACGGATTCAACCTGTTCAACATCGCAAGCTATGCAACCCCGGACAGCGGCGTGACAGATTCCAACTTTGGACAGATCACCAATACCAGTTCCACAGAACGGCACCTCCAACTCTCGCTCAAGTACAAATTTTGAGAGCAGGTTAGAACACCGAAGGACGGTTTGATCACCGTCCTTCGGTGCTCTGACTATCGTCGAACGGCTATTTACGCTGTGCTGTGGCTTCTGACGCTACCATCGCACTGAAGCAGATGTCATCGGACCCTGCACTTGTTGCACTCAGACGGTTCGTCGAAAACCTATTGGAAGCCATCAATAAAGAGCTACACAAACAAGCAGTCGAGGGCACCACCGTCCAAGTGAATACAACTCTTCAGTCTCCATCGACCGAGCAGTCCGTGACCGTCGTGGCCGCCCCTCGCGTTGTCTCCATTGATATATTCCGTGGCCTCACCATGGCCGTAATGATCTTCGTCAATGAGCTCTCCAATGCTCATGGACTCCCGTGGTGGACCTATCACGCGCCCGGCAATGTCAACATGATGACATACGTTGACATGGTCTTCCCGTTCTTCTTGTTTCTAGTCGGAATGTCGCTGCCTCTGTCGATCGAGCGGCGATTGAAGCGCAATTCGTCGCTCACTGCGCTGTGGCTGCATGTCGTCATTCGCGTGCTCGCATTGGTCGTGCTTGGGCTGATCCTCGCCAATGCAGGGAAGGCTGATCCCATGCGTATGGGATTCAGGGGCAGCATCTGGGCGCTTGCCGCACTCGCCAGTGCAGCGCTATATCTGAACGTCTATGCGAAGTCGGAGCGTTTCACCCCCTATTTCCGTATGCTTCGCCTGCTCGGACTAGTCGGGGTGATAGTGTTGTTCATTCTTTTTTCCCGTATCGGTCCCCATGGCAATGCCGCATGGATTGACGGCTCCTATCCCGAGATACTTGGTTTCATTGGATACTCCTATCTTGCCGCCGCACTCTTGTATATTCCTACTCGCCGTTGGGACTGGGCACCCCCAGTCTGGTTTGCTCTCCTGCTGTTGCTGTGTGTGGCTTCCACTGCGAAGGTAATTGCGTTTCCGGGTCATATTCCGCTTTACTTCTGGCCATTTGGCAATGGGGCGATGGTATCCATTGTCATGGCGGGTGTCATCACTTCTTCGATCTTCCTTGGTAGAAATCGCCGGCCATCTTGGCGCAAAGCAATAGCGCAAGCCGTTGGGTTTTTCCTGTTTATCCTCGCAGCCGGCGCCACGCTCGCCCCGCTCGGCATCTCAAAAATTCGCGCTACTCCGACTTGGTGCCTCTACAGCATCGCAGCCGCAGTTCTGGTTTTCACTCTCTTGTACTGGATTTGCGATGTAAGGCGGTGGATAGGATGGGCGCTGTTCCTGCTGCCCGCCGGGTCGAATGCACTGCTGACTTATCTATTGCCCGATATTTGGTATTTTCTAATGATATCTATGGGGAGCACCTATCTCGAGACACTCTTTCGCACGGGATGGCCGGCGGTGTTGGAAGCACTGCTCTTCTGCCTCGGAGTTCTCTGGGCCGCCGCCGGGCTTACGAAAATCGGGATCGGCCTCCAACTCTGATATAGCCCTACCTGTACCCGGCCTTCCGCGTATGGGACTGGAGTCTTGGTTTGTGATCGTAGCCAAGGAGGAAGCGCGAGAATGAAGCGGTTGAATTTGAGAAGGGCGGTGCTGGCGATGGGATTTGCAGTTGCTCTACGGCCAGTGCTCGGGTGGGCGACACCACTTAGCGCCGACAAGCGCATCACTCAATGCAGCACCGTTCCGCATATGGATCACCCACATGCGAGACTCTCAAATGGAGATATTGACGCGCTGATTTTTCTTCCAGATGCGCTGCATGGATATTACCGGTCGTCACGTTTCGATTGGTCGGGGGTGATCGCATGCGCAATGTATAGGAACCATAGCTTTTGGGGCGAGTGGTTTCATAGTTACGATCCTACTGTGAACGATTCCATCACCGGCCCTGTTGAGGAGTTTCGTTCCGTCGATGGCGGCCTGGGGTATTCGGAGACAGCTCAGGGCGGTCTCTTTGTCAAGATTGGAGTCGGTGTACTGAGGCGCGATATGGACGGCCCCTACGAGTTTGGACATCCATATCCTCTGGTGGATGGCGGCCATTGGAGCACCCAGATCAAGCATCGGTCTATTTCCTTCAAGCAGCAACTGCAATCACCGATGGGAATTGCCTACCAGTACGTCAAAGTGATCCAACTCTCCCGCCACGGCGCCATCCTTACGTTGGAGCATAAGCTCAAGAACCTCGGAAGCATGCCGATCGTAACCGATGTCTATGACCACGATTTCTTTATGCTTGATGGCCAACCAACTGGACCGGGCATGGAGGTCAGCTTCCCATTCGTTCCGCATCCCGATCAACCGCTTGAGCCTGCGGCTTCGGTCGAGGGCCGACGAATCGTTTACAACCAGCGCCTCGCATCGGGACAAACGGCTGCCGCCTACCTGACTGGATACTCGGCTGGTGCGAGTGACTACATGATTCGAGTGGAGGATCGAAAGAGCCACTTTGGCGTTGAACAAACTGCAGACGCACCGATTGCCAAACTGTACTTATGGTCTATCCGAAGTACGATATCGCCCGAAGCCTACATTCACCTTAATATCATGCCGGGTGAGACGGCTCGCTGGACAATTCACTATCGCCTCCTTGTCGATGCTGAGGGAGCTGCGCACTAACATCGGTACGGCAGCATGGTTGGCGCAGATTCAGAAGAAAGACACGATACAGCTACCGCCCACACACGGCGCACGAATCGCAGCCTGGCGAGATCCGCTGCTGCCTGCGCCGTTGCAATCGCGCAATATCTCTCACCCCATTTGCTTGAGATACTGACTTGAGCGTTCAACCGGGTATTCGCGGCTCTGGATCCGGAACAGTTGGAAAAGGGCTTCGTGGCCTGGGTGGGTTCGATCGCCAAGCTGACTGCGGGGGAGGTGGTGGCGATCGACGGTAAGTCTTTGTGCGGGACGCGCGAGCGGGGCACGAAAGCCATCGTGCACATGGTCTCGGCCTGGGCCGAAGGCAACGGCCTGGTGCTGGCGCAGCGCAAGGTCGAGGACAAATCCAACGAGATCACCGCCATCCCGAAGCTGCTGGACGCGCTGGAGCTGAGCAGGACGGTGGTCACCATCGATGCGATAGGTTGCCAGCGCAGCATCGCCGAGAAGATCGTCGCCAGGCAAGCCGACTACGTCCTCGCGGTCAAGGAGAACCAGGGCAGCCTGATGGACGGGATCAAGGACTCGTTCCAGATGCTGGATGCCGATGCGGTCGCCGAAGAGGTCGACTGCGGTCATGGGCGCGTGGAGAGGCGTCGCTGTTCGGTCATCGCCGATCTGTCGCTGGTCGAAAAGGCGTCCGAATGGGCTTGCTTACAGGGCTTGGTGCGCATCCAGGCGGAGCGGCACCACAAGGCCACGGGAAGACCGAGCGCGAAACCCGCTTCTACATCACCAGCCTCAAGCCCGATGCGGCGCGGCTGAACCGGCCCATCCGCCAGCACTGCGGCATCGAAAACAAGCTGCACTGGATGCTCGATGTCGGCTTCAGCGAAGACCGCTGCCGAAAGCGAGCAGGACACGCCGCACAGAACTTCTCCATCCTCAACCGAACCGCTCTCAACCTACTGAAACAAGACAAATCCTCAAAACGAGGAGTCAAGGAAAAACGACCCAACGCGGCCTGGAACCACCCTTACCTCCTCAAATTACTCGGAATCTGATATGTGTCGCCCCTGCCGCGCAATCATCGTTTGTAGCGTTTTTACTGGGATTGACCCTTAGCCGCCCCCCCCGTACACTCAGGTGCACAGATCTGCAATCCAAGCGTCTCGATGCAATCGTCGAGTCGACCGGGAGCCTTCATGAACCCCACACTCATCCCTGGTCTCGTCCGCATCCGTTCTCGTCACTCGGTGGAGGAGGTCCTGGCCCGTCTCAGCGCGCTCCTCGACACGAACGGGGTCAAGCTCTTCACCGTCATCGACCATAGCGGCGAGGCAGCCAACGCCGGTCTCGCCATGCCGCTGACCAAGGTCGTCGTCTTCGGCAATCCCCAGGCCGGCACGCCGCTCATGGTTGCCGTGCCCAGCATCGCCATCGACCTGCCCTTGAAGCTGCTTATCGCAGAAGACCCCAGCGGCGGCGTCACCGTCAGCTACAACTCCCCCGCCTATCTGCGCGAGCGTCACCAACTGCCCGCGGATCTGGTCGCCAACATCGCCGCCATCGAGGCCATCGCCAGGAAGGTGGCAGAGTAACCTCAGCGCACCCAGGCGCTGCGCAGATAGTCGTAGTTGCCGGATGCCGTCGGCACAATCCCGCGCACTCGCCGGTTGTGCACCACCTCGTTGTCCGGATACCACAGCGGAATTCCCGGCAGATCCTCCGCCAGAATCTGTTGCACCTGGACATAGTCCTTCTGTCGCTTGGTCTGATCCGTCGTGGCGGCCGCCTCGGCTAGCAGCGCGTCTACCTTGGGGTTGGAGTACCGCCCTCGGTTTCCACCCTTCGGCGGAAAGCTCCCCGATCCATACGCGTAGCGGAAGATATCCGGGTCCTCGTTGCTCCCGATCCAGCGCAGCACATAGATCTGGAACGCGCCCTTCGTAATGTCCGAGTAGAAGGTCCCAAACTCCGACGACCGCGTCAGCAACTCGATCCCCGCCGCGCGCAGCTGTTGCTGCAGGATCGCCGCCAGCAGCCGCGTCGTCTCATCCGTGCTCGTCTTCAGCGTCAGCCGCAACCGCACCCCATCTCTGCCCGGCCGCAGCCCAACCGCATCGAGCAGCGCTTGCGCCCGAGCCACATCGTGCGGATACTGTGCCAGCTGTGCGTCCTCGGCTCGCGCCCAATGCCCAGGAGGCAGCAGGGAACTGGCCAACCGCGCATGTCCGAGCCACAGCGCATTCACAATCGCCTGCCGGTCGATCGCGCACGCGATCGCCTGCCGCACGCGCTTGTCTTGGAGCGCCGGGTCCTCCACGTTGAAGTTCATGTAGACCACCACCGAACTCGGCCCGGTCTCGGTGCGCAGGTTCGGCGCATCCCGCAGCGCGTGCACCATATCCAGCGTGATCGCATTGCTCTCGAGATCCCCCGAGCCCTTCTTCATCTCGAGTGCTGTCGTGATTTGGTCAGGCACCACCGCAAACCGCAGCCCTTCGATCGCACGTCCTCCCGCAGGCGGCGCCGGCACCCCAGCCCAGTAGTTCGGATTGCGTTCGAGGACGACCTCCTTGTCCTGCACCGCGCTGACAAAGCGCCACGGGCCCGTGCCCACCGGATGCAGCCCGAAGTCCCGCCCCGCACCCTGCGGCACCACGCCAAACAAGCCATCGCTCATGTTGAAGAGCAGTCCCGCATCCGGCCGCTTCAGATGCACCACCACGGTCAGTCGGTCGCGTGCCTCCACCCGCTCGACCGCCGCGAAACTCCCACTCTTCGCGCTCATCAGGGTGCCGTTCCTCAGGCTTTGAATCGTCCACACCACATCGGCCGCGGTCAACGGTCGTCCATCCTGAAACCGCACCCCATCGCGCAGATGAATGATCCAGGTCAACGCATCCGGCTGCTCCCACTTGGTAGCCAGCCAGGGCTGCAGGGTATAGTGCGCGTCCTTCTTTACCAGCGCATCGAAGATCAGCGCCCCCACCCGCTCCGACTGCGCATCCGTCCCCTGTCGCAGATCCAGATTATTCGGGCTCGACTCGATCAACACCACCACCGTCCCCGCATCCTCGTGCTGGCTCCGACACCCCATCGCCAACAAGCACCCGGCGATTACCACGGCCCCCAGCATACGCGCGACCCATGCCTCGCGCCTTCGTCTCTCTCGCTCCGCAGGCATTCGCCCTCCTCGCGAACCCTCCTTCGCCTGAAGAACGGGTTGCCCCACCTTAGCGACGGTTTTATCGTCGCTAAGGTGGGCATCGCGCGACCGCGCGACCGTTCTCCACTGCCCCGCAAGAAAAAAACTCAAAACGTCACCTTCCCCAGCACCACCGCCCGCCGCGCCCCGGTCGCCGCCGGAACATTCCCCGGCAGCCCATGCCACGTCAGCCATCCCAGCAGCGCAAACGCCACCGCCTCCTTGGCCTGTGCCGGAACGCCCAGCTCCTCCATCAACCGCACCTTCACTCCCAGCGGCTCAAGCCCCGCCCGCAGCATGCCCATCAGCGCCGCGTTCTTCGTCCCACCGCCCGCCAACACAAACTCCGTCTTCGCCAGCGGAGCCGCCTGCCCGAGATGCGGCCAGACAAACCGCCGATACCCCTCTCGCACCGACTCCGCCGTGAGCGCCGTCGCAGTAGCGATCACGTCCGCATCCGCCGCACCCGCCTTCCGGCACATCGCCACGAACCGCGCGGTAAACGCCTCCCCAAACTGCTCCCGCCCACACGACTTCGGCGGTGCAGCCGCAAAGTAAGGCTCGCGCAACACACCTGCGACCACCTCGCGCAACACCCGCCCCGCGCGCGCCACGGTCCCGCCCTTATCGAAGGCGCGGTCATACAGCTGCCGCATGCAACGGTCCACGACCATGTTCGCCGGCCCGGTATCGAACGCCATTGTCCCATCGACCGCAGCCCCCGCCGGAATCGCCGTCAGGTTCCCAATGCCCCCTAGATTCTGCAGCACCCGGCTCTTCTTTGCTCCGCGAAACATCACATAATCCAGCATCGGCACCAAAGGCGCGCCCTGCCCACCCGCCGCCAGATCCGCCGGCCGAAGGTCCGTGACCACCGGCACCCTCAGCCGCTCCGCGATCACGCTCGCCTCGCCCATCTGCCATGTCGCCCGCACCGGCGAGCCAAGATATTTCTCCGCCGCGCTCTGGTGATAGACGGTCTGCCCGTGACACGCCACCAGACCCAGCCGCCGCACCGCACCCGAACCTGAACCTGAGCTGGAGATAAAATCAGAACGAACCGGGTGCCCCATCTTCGCCGCAGCTTCATCGCGGCTAAGGTGGGCATCGCGCGACCGCGCGACCGCACTCCTCTCGACCCCTATCTGGGCGCACGCCCTCTCTACGCACTCTGCGTACACCTCTCCCAACCGCCAATGCAGCCGGCTCAACTCCGCCGGCGTGACCGTCTCGCCCTCCATCACCCGCAGCACCCGCTCCCGCACCGCCTTGGGATACGCGAACCCCGCATGCCCCAGCAGCTTGATGCGCGGCGTCCCTCCCTCAGCGCGTCCAGGTGCGATCCGGCACACAGCGACATCGACTCCATCGGCCGACGTACCACTCATCACTCCAGCAACCACCATCGCCTTCTGCGCCCTCAACGGGGCCGTCATCCCTTCAACTCCCGCTGCAGTTCGGCGAGCAGATTCAGCGCCTCGCGCGGCGTCATCTCATCCACATCGAGCTCGCTCAGCCGGTCCACGATCCGCTGCGAGAGCGGTGTAAACATCGTCATCTGTAACTTCGGCTCATGCGCCACCGCTGCCTCCCGCACCTGTTGCGTCTCGGCCCGCTCATGCAACTTGAGGACCTCTCGCGCCCGCCCAATGACAGCCGTTGGAAGCCCCGCGAGCCGCGCGACCTCGATGCCGTAGCTCTTGCTCGCCGGCCCGCTCTCAACCGTATGAAGAAACACGATCCCGTTCGGCGTCTCCTTGACCGTGACCCGCAGATTCTTCAATCGCGCTAGTTGATCTGCCAGCAGCGTCAGCTCGTGATAGTGTGTCGCAAACAGCGTCCGCGCGCCGATCCGGTCATGCAGGTGCTCGACCGTCGCCCACGCCAGCGAGAGCCCATCATACGTCGCCGTCCCGCGTCCCATCTCATCGAGCAGCACCAGCGACCGGTTCGTTGCGGTATTCAGGATCGCTGCCGTCTCCGTCATCTCTACCATGAAGGTCGACCGCCCGCGCGCTACATTGTCGCTCGCGCCGATCCTCGTGTAGATTCGGTCAACGAGCCCAAGCCGCATCCGCTCCGCAGGCACAAAGCACCCGCACTGCGCCATCACCACCAGGAGTGCCGCCTGCCGCAGGTAAGTGCTCTTACCGCCCATGTTCGGCCCGGTAATCAGCATCACCGCCGGCCCCGCATCCGCATCGAGCGACACCGAATTCGGCACAAATCTTCCGCCGCCCGACTCCTCCAGCCGCCGCTCCACCACTGGGTGCCGCGCCTGCACAAACTCAAGCGTGCCCGACTCTTCAACCTCGGGCCTCACCCATCCGTGCAGCGCTGCCATATGCGCGAAGCACGCCAGCAGATCGATCTCCGCGACGCGCCGCGCCGTCTCCCGCATCCGTCCCGCGGACTGCAGCAACTGCCGCCGCAGCTCGCCGAAGAGGCGCCGCTCGATCTCGCCCGAGCGTTCCTGCGCGGTCAGGATCTTCGCCTCGTACTCCTTCAACTCGGGCGTTGTAAACCGCTCCGCGTTGACCAGCGTCTGCTTGCGTTCATAATCCGCGGGCACCGCCTTCGCATTCGCCTTCGTGACTTCGAGGTAGTAGCCGAAGACATTGTTGAACCGAACCTTCAGCGATCCAATCCCGGTCCGCTGCCGCTCCCGCTCTTCGATCGCCACCAGCGCCTGCCGGCCCGACCGGCTCAGCTCGCGCAACTCGTCCAGCTCCGTGTCCACGCCCGCGCGAATCACGCCGCCATCGGCCAGCGACACCGGTGGCTCCGCCGCGATCGTTTCCACAATCAGCTCATGCAGATCCTCGAGTGGATCCGCGCTTCCGCCCAGTTCCCGCCACCGCGGCGCCGAAAACGCCTTGACTGCGGCCAGCACGCCCGGCAGACATCCCAGCGTCGAAGCCAGAGCCATCGCCTCCCTCGGCCCCGCCGAGTCGAGCGCGATGCGCCCCAGCAGTCGCTCGAGATCGAGCACTCCATCCATCGACCGCCGCAGTTCCTCGCGCCGTCGTACATCCGCAGCGGCCTCACCGACCGCCTCCAGTCGAGCCTCGATCTCGCCCAGTGCATTGGAAGGCCGCAGCAGCGTCGACCGCAGCAGCCGCTTGCCCATCGGCGTGCAGCACGCATCGAGCGTATAAAACAGCGTCGTCTGCGCCGATTCGCCAGAGAACAGCGGCTCGATCAACTCCAGATTCCGCACACTCACCGCGTCCAGTTCAAGGCACGTAGACCGTTCGTAGTACCGCACCCCGTCCACATGTTCGAGAGCTCCCTGCTTGGTCTTTTGCAGATAGTGTAGTAGTGCTCCGGCCGCGACCGCAGCCGCCTCGTGCCCGGCCATCCCCATGCCGTCGAGCGAGTGCACCCGAAGATGGTTGCGCAGCAGCGGCATCGCATAGTCCGGCGTAAACACCCACTCCTCCATCGCCGTCTTGGTGCGGATCGTATCCAGCCCGCCCGCCTCTTTTTCGGCATCGGCATCGGGAGCGCCATCCTTCGCGGCCGCATCGCGCGCGCTCGGCAGCAGACCGCCGCCCAGTAGGCCATTCGCATACAGCAGTTCCACCGGCCGTATGCGCCCCACCTCATCCACGAAGCCCGCCCATGCCCCGGCCCCGGTAAACTCGGTCGCGCGAAACTCGCCTGTCGAAAGATCCAGCAGCCCCAGCCCCACGCAGGCGGCCGCTCCCGTGCCCTTCACCGCCACGCTCGCCAGGTAGTTGCTCTGCTCCGCGCCCAGCGATGGATCGATCGCCGTCCCCGGCGTCAGCACCCGCGTCACCTCGCGCCGCACCACGCCCTTCGCCGTCTTCGGATCCTCTATCTGCTCGCACATCGCAATGCGGTAGCCCTTGCGCAGCAGCCGTTGCAGATACACCTCGGCCGCGTGGTACGGAACCCCGCACATCGGCTGCTTCTTCTCTCTGTCCCGCGAGGTCAGCGTCAGCTGCAACTCACGCGCCACCAGGATGGCGTCCTCGTAGAACAGTTCGTAAAAGTCCCCGATCCGGCAGAACATCAGGCAGTCCGGATGCTGCTCCTTGGCGGCAAAGTACTGCCGCATTGCCGGCGTCAATCCCGCCTTATCCACCGCCGTCATTCCGCTTAGTGTTTCACTTCCCACGCGATCTTGTCCCATCCACTCCGGTACTATGTTCAAGACCGCAGAATACCGCACGCACCAAGCGAAACGCACCTAGCACACCTGAGGAAGACATGATCCAGATCGCGCTTACGCCGGAAGAGTTCCAGACCAAAGCCAACCAACTCGCCGAGCAGCAGGGAATCGCCATCACAGGCCACGAGGGCATCATCGAAAAAATGGGTGTCAAAGCCAGCTATCTCTACGCCGACGGCCTGCTCACCATCAAGATCCTGCACAAGCCTATGTTCCTCACCGAAGACATGTGCGAGAAGCAGCTCCGCACCTGGCTCTAACGAACTTTCCCCCGAGCATGGGGTACCCCATGTCTCGCCTCTGTGACATGGGTTCCTCGGGACATCCTTAACCTCCCGGCAGCCCCGTCTCAGTCCGCGACCACCGCCTCGCCGGGCAAGATCGGCCGTGTCCGCGGCAGCGCCCCGCGGTGCGCTGCCATCCCCATCAGCACCAGCGTCCCCGCAAACACGACCAGTTTGGCCATGCTCGCGGCGCGCGTCGCCGGCAGGATATGCCATCCCGCCAGCAGCAGTGTTTGCGCCACCGTCACTGCCCACACCGAGCCGTAGAAGGCGCGCCTCTCCGTCCCTTCGCCCTTGGTCGAGCGCCCCACCCGCGGCAGCGCCCCCATCGCTCCGAGCACCAGGATCGCGAGACACTGTGGCGCATAGGCATAGGTGTAGATCTGCTTCATATACCAGACACCGGTCGTCACCGCTACTGCCAGCCCGCACAGATTCAGAAGCGCGAAGCTCAGCACTGCATTCCACGCAAACGTGTAGCAGACCCGCCGATACAGCGGATTCGGCTTGTCCTCATCGAAGCGTAGAATATACGGCCGCGGCTCGACGCCTGGCAGCCGCCCGCGCAGACCGGCGATCCCGGTGCCCACCAGCACAGCCACCAGCCAAAGCAGGTTGCCTCGCCCGAAGCCATGCGCGAACAGCGTAAATGTCAGCGGCCCCGGCGCCAGAAAGAACACCCAGATCCAGATCGGCCAGTGGGCCAGCCGGTAGAGCCGCGTATTGCGCTCCCGGATCTTCCGTTCCCGCGCGTACTCCACCTTGCCGCCGTATCCCATACGCGCGAGTCTCGCAAAGCCCCACGCCCGCGTCAATACGTCTAGCGCTTGGCCACCTCGGCTGGTAGAAATACGGTAAACACCGTCCCGCAACGCCCCTCGCGCCGGCAGCTCCGCACCCGCAGCGCACCCAGGTGCCGGTCGAGGATCTCCTTGCTCACCCACAGTCCCAGCCCGGTGCCGCTATCGCCCTTGGTGGTAAAGAACGGCTCGAACACCCTCTTCAGCACCGCCGTGCTCATCCCCGCGCCGCTATCGGCCACCGTCAGCACAACCCCGTGCCTTCCGGTCGACCACTCCGTGCACTTGCGGCTGCGCAGCAGCAGCCGCCCGCCGCGCGGATGCATGGCATCGATTGCATTGCCCACCAAGTTGTTCAGCACCTGTCGTATCTCGCCATCGAAGCACATCACCACCGTGTCTGCGCGGCTGCGCTGTTCGATCCGGACCAGAGCATTCACCACCCGTCCCTGGTGGATGGAGAGCACGCTCTCAAACAACTCCTCGCTGCTCACCAGCCGCGGCTTCGTCGCCTGCTTATGAAAGCGCAGCGTCTGGTTGGTGATCACCGCAACGCGACGCAGCTCGCGCTCGGCTGTCTCCAGATAGCTGCGCAGGTCGTCGCTCACCGCATCCCTGCGCGCCAGGTAGATCAGGTTTGTCACCGACTCCAGCGGATTATTGATCTCATGCGCGATCGACGATGCCAGCCGTCCCACCGCCGCCAGCTTCTCACTCTGCAGCAGCGCCGCCTCCGCCCGCTTCAACTCGGTGATGTCCCGCGCCTCGGGCACCAGGAACACCACGTCGCCCTGATCGTCGCGGAACGGCGACAGCGAGAAGTCGAAGATCATGGTCTCTCCGTTCGGTCGGATCAAAGATATCTCGCGGCGCACCGTCGTTCCCTGCACCCCGGCGGCGATCGCCTGCCGCACTATCTCCGGCGCCCCCGGCGTATGCACAAACCATGGCCCATCCCAGAACGGCCGGCCCACAACATCCGCCAGCGTATTCCCGCCAAACTCCAGCGCTGCCCGGTTGCAATCGAGAACGGTGCCCTCCCGGCTCAGCACCCCAATGTATTCGTGGCTCGTGCTGTAAATCGCATTGAAGCGAATGCCGCTGTCATGCAGCGCCGATGTCGTCTTCTTTTCCTCCGTAATGTCGCGAAAATACGTCACCACACCCTCCGCCGACGGCTGTACCTGCACCCGCACCCACATATTCAGCGGCGCGGGATAAAATGCCTCAAACTCTCCCGCAATGCCCTCGTCCATCGCACGGTGGTAGAACTCCACATACGGGGAGCCCTCGTAGATCATCGCCGGAAACGCCTCCCAGATGTTCTTGCCGACAAACTCTCCGCTCGCCGCCGCGATCTGTCGCGCCTGCGGATTGGCGTAGATACAGCGCCAGCTGCGGTTGATGCTGATAATTCCGTCGGTGGTCAGGTCGAAGAGCTGCTGCAGCCGCAGGGAGGCCTCGTCCCGCTCTTGCGTCGCGCGAATCTTCTCCGTCACGTCCTGGCACACGATGAGGATGCCGTCGATCTCTCCCAGGACGCCGTAGATCGGGCTGTAGCTGTAGGTCCAGTACACATCCTGCAGCACTCCGTCGCGTAGCACCGGAACCAGCACCTCTTCCATGAAGAAGGTCTCGCCGTTCGCCCGCACCGCACCCCATTGTGGTCCGATCAGCTGCCAGGCGTCCTTCCAGCACTCGGGCGCGGTCTGTCCCAGCGCCCCGGGGTGCTTCTCCGTCATCAGCGGCCGGTAGCTGTCGTTGTAGATCTGCACCATCTCCGGTCCCCACAGAATCACCGACGGAAACTGGCAGGCCAGCATCATATTCACCGCGCACAACAGCCCCTCCGACCAACCCTCGATCGGCCCCAGCGAGGTCCCGCTCCAGTCATAAGTACGCGTCAAATCCGCCATCTCGCCGACACCGTTCACCACCCTGCGCGGCCTGGGCTGCTGCGCTTGCCCTTCGTAAGGCGGAGAAGACGGCACGGAAATGAATCCTCGATGGGACATGGCACTCCAACATCGCCGTTGCGAAGGTCGGGCGCGGGCGCTGGTTTACCCCACCAGACTACACAGATTTTCACCCTCCGGTCGATGCACGCATCCACCGAGTTTCCCTAAACTTGGCCAGTGCCCAGGGGCTCGCTCGCGCTGCGAACCGCATCGATCCCTCCCTCTTAACCC
>FSXA01001429.1_pt1 | contig 85346 bp, 62 predicted proteins | sample 1638081 | NCBI WGS metagenome assembly FSXA01 (sample SAMEA3914788, study PRJEB12502) | metagenome | biome: forest; material: soil | place: Canada | collected 2011-07-03 | depth 0.1 m
AAATGGGCTCCCATGCCATACTCGGAAGCGAAGTCTCACCACACCCATGAAGGCAACCCGTTGAACCAGATCCTCCAGGGCGACAACCTCACCCTCCTCCGCCGCATGGAATCGGCCTCCGTCGACCTTATCTACGTCGACCCGCCCTTCAACACCGGCCGCCGCCAGTCCCGCTCCCGCATCAAGACCATCCGCGACGCCGCCGGCGATCGCACCGGCTTCGGCGGCCATCGCTATCGCACCGAGACCATCGCCCCTGCCTCCGCCGCCGGCTACGGAGACTTCTTCGCCGACTATCTCGGCTTCCTCCGCCCCCGCCTCCTCGAAGCCCACCGCCTGCTCACCCCCACCGGCAGCCTCTTCTTCCACATCGACCCCCGCGAAGTCCACTACTGCAAGGTCCTGCTCGACGAGATCTTCTCCCGCCCCTGCTTCCAAAACGAGATCATCTGGGCCTACGACTACGGCGCCCGCGCCACCAGCCGCTGGCCCGCCAAGCACGACAACATCCTCTGGTACACCCGCCACCCCTCCGACTACACCTTCAACCTCGACGCCAGCGACCGCATCCCCTACATGGCTCCCGCCCTCGTCGGTCCCACTAAGAGCGCCCGCGGCAAAACCCCCACCGACGTCTGGTGGCACACCATCGTCAGCCCCACCGGCAAAGAGAAGACCGGCTACCCCACCCAGAAGCCGCTCGGTATCCTCAACCGCATCGTCCGCGTCCATTCCAACCCCGGCGACCGCGTCCTCGACTTCTTCGCCGGCAGCGGCACCACCGGCCTTGCCGCCGCGCACCACGACCGCTCCTTCACCCTCATCGACGAGAGCGCCGAGGCCATCGCCGTCATGGAGAGGCGCCTCGCTCCCTACCTCGGACCCGGTTCCGTCAAGAAGAAGCGCGTTCGCCCCTCCCGCGCCAAAGCCGCCCAATCTCCATTGCACCCCCCAACCCCGTAGAATGGGCCATGCGATTTCTGATTGCCTTGCTCGCGCTTGCCGGTCTCGTCGTCTCCATCCTTGCCCTCAAAGTACACAACATGGATCCCAGCCAAGCCCCGCCCTGCAAGGTGGATGGCAAATGGGACTGCGGCGCCGTCAACCATAGCCGCTTCGCCGTCTTCCCGCCCCGCAGCTTCGACGAAGATCCCGCCGCCCCTAAAAAGCACATTCCCGTCGCCATCCTCGGCATCGCCGCCTACTCCGTCATCGCCATCCTCGCCCTCCTCGGTCGCCTCTGGATCGTCCTCCACCTCGCCGAGATCGGTTTCCTCTGCGCCAGTTTCCTCAGCTACCTCGAAGCCTTCGTCCTCGAGAAATGGTGCATCTACTGCGTCTGGTCGCAAGGCCTGATCACCGCCATCCTGCTCGCGAGCATCGTCGCCGTCATCCGCAGCCGTCGCCCCGTACGCCGTAGCATGTTCGCCTAAACCGCCGCCGCGGAGAAAGCAGCATCAGAGGAACCTCGACTATGTGGCCACGCCTCCTCGCACAACTGCTCGAACTTCTCCCGCACGCCACCCGCCTCGTTCCCCTGGCCGACCGTTACCTCACCTCGCGGTCGGCCGCCGAGCGGGCCCACGAGGAGACTCTCGCAGCCCTCCGCACCGACCTCGGCGGCCTCACCAGCGCGAACGCCAGCCTCTCCGCCGAGCTCGCAGCCCAAACCCAGAAGTTCGAGCACATCGCCGCCCAGGTCAACTCCCAGCTCGACCGCAACCGCGCCGAACTGCTCAACCACGGCACCCAACTCCAGACCGTCACCCAGCAACTCAAGCGCCTCCAGCTCTGGGTCGTCGGCAGCGCCGTCCTCAGCGCGCTCCTCCTCCTCGCCATCCTTGCCCTCCTGCTCCACCACCCCGCCTAGCCCCTTCCATCCAGCAAGCCCGCTCCGAAAGCCCCCGCGGAAGGGCCCAATTTCAGTCGTGCCAAAAAGCCAGCCCCCCCGCACCCGGTCCCGAGCGGGGTCCCTCGCCCCGCAGCCTCAACGACGAACCCCCAACAGACTCCGCACAGCCACCAAACCCAGCCCACTCCCGCCCCACCTTTCCCCATGCCCCCATCGAGCACTTTGAGGACCCAGCGAAGGGTAAAATCAAGGGATGGGCATCAGCACCGCACAAGCTCTCGACTGCTTCCACTCCAACGACCTCGTCGGCATCGGCATGGAGGCCGACGCCGTCCGCCGCACCCTCCACCCCGAAGGCGTGGTCAGCTATCTGGTCGATCGCCGCATCCCCATCGCCAGCGTCGACGCCGCAGCGGCCGAAGCCCTCTACGCCCAGGCGGCCGAAACGCTCGACCTCGGAGGCACCGGCATCCATCTTGAATTCGCGCCCCTCTTCATCCCCAACCTCGACCAGCTCTGCGCCCTGCTCTCGGGCCTGCGCCAGCGCCACCCCGCGCTCCGCCTCCAGGGTTTTTCGGCAACCTCCATCGCCGCCTTGTCTACCGCCTCCGGCCTCGGCCTGCGCGGCACCCTCACCCGCCTCCACAGCGCCGGCCTCGACTCCCTCGCCGGCGACGACGCTCTCGTCTCCTCCGACGTGTCCCAACAAAACAACTGGCTCGAAACCCACCGCACCGCCCACCAGCTCGGCCTCCGCTCCGCCGCCTCCATGGTCTTCGGCCTCAGCGAGACCCTCTCCCAGCGCGTCGACCACCTCCACGCTATTCGCTCTCTCCAGCAGGAGACCGGCGGCTTCGTTGCCTTCACCCCCATCGCCTTCCATCCCGACACCCATTCAGGTCACGTCATTCCCATCGACTGGCAGCCCCCCACCGCCGTCGAGTACCTCCGCACCCTCGCCATCTCCCGCATGCTGCTCGACAACATCGATCACATCCAATCCAACAGCTCTGCCCAGGGCCTCAAGGTCGTCCAGATGACCCTCCGCTTCGGCAGCAACGACCTCGGCTCCATCGCCCTCGACCCCGGCACCCCGCGCCCGGCCAATCGCGTCACCGAAGAGGACCTCCGCCGCGTCATCCGCGACGCCGGCTTCCGCCCCGCCCAGCGCGACACCCTCTACCGCACCCTGTACCTCAACAACTAAAGCCGCCCTGAAGCCACACAGAAAAAGCACGCCCTCTCGACCAAAGTGGCGGACAGCCTCATCGTCCGCTGCGTAGCGAAGAGACCCCTGTATTTCACCGTTGCCGTTGGCCGTTCGTATCCATCAAAGTTACCGACCGCATCCCATCCGGTAGAATCGGGAAAGTTCGGGCCCGGCACCTCGCCCTGCAGGGCGCGCGTCCGGATTCAGGCCCCATAACCATCTCGTTGGAGCAGACCCTGTACGCCTTCTTTTCATCCTTACCGGCCATCCCGACAGCCCTGACTCCTGCGACCTCCGCGCTCTTTCTCGCCTCCAAGGGCCTCGGCCACTACTGGCGCACCCACTACGCCGACCGCACCTTCGAGCACCTCTACCGCTGGAACACCTTCGACATCTGCCTGCTCGTCCCCTACTTCGTGGTGATGCTGATCCTCGCCTTCTACGGCGTCCATCGCTACCAGCTGGTCTGGCTCTACTACCGCAACCGCAAGAACGCCACCAAGTGGGACCAACCCACCGCCAAGTTCCCCGAAGGCCAGCTTCCTTTCGTCACCATCCAGCTCCCCATCTACAACGAGCAGTTCGTCATCGACCGCCTCATCGACGCATGCTGCCGCCTCGACTACCCCCGCGACCGCTTCGAGATCCAGCTCCTCGACGATTCCACCGACGAGACCACCCTCGTCGCCCAGCAGATCGTCGAGCGCTACGCCACCGGCTTCCCCGGCATGCCCCCGCAGCCCATCCACTACCTGCATCGCACCAACCGCCACGGCTACAAGGCCGGCGCCCTCGACAAGGGCCTCGACGTCGCCAAGGGTGAGTTCGTCGCCATCTTCGACGCCGACTTCGTCCCTCCGCCCGAGTGGATCATGCAGGTCATCCACCACTTCGCCGAGCCCGGCATCGGCATGGTCCAGACCCGCTGGACGCACCTCAATCGCAACTACAGCTTCCTCACCCAGGTTGAAGCCATCCTGCTCGATGGGCATTTCGTCTTGGAGCACGGCGGCCGCTCCCGCGCCGGCGTCTTCTTCAACTTCAACGGCACCGCCGGCATGTGGCGTCGCAAGACCATCTCCCAAGCCGGCGGCTGGCAGCACGACACCCTCACCGAGGACACCGACCTCAGCTACCGCGCCCAGATGGTCGGTTGGAACTTCAAGTACCTCCAGGACGTCGAGTGCCCTGCAGAGCTCCCCATCGAGATGACCGCCTTCAAGACCCAGCAGGCCCGCTGGGCCAAGGGCCTGATACAGACCGGCAAAAAGATCCTGCCCCGCGTCCTCAAGAGCGACATGTCCTGGCACACCAAGCTCGAGGCCTGGTATCACCTTACCGCCAATATCAGCTACCCGCTGATGATCGTCTTAAGTACGCTCCTGATGCCTGCCATGATCATCCGGTCGTGGCAGGGCTGGCTGCAGATGATGCTGATCGACTTCCCCCTCTTCATCGCCAGCACCATGTCGGTCTCGAGCTTCTACCTGGTCAGCCAGAAGGAGCTCTTCCCCAAGACCTGGTACAAGACATTCCTCTACGTGCCCTTCCTGATGGCGCTCGGCGTCGGCCTCACCATCACCAACACCAAGGCCGTCCTCGAGGCCCTCTTCGGCGTCCAGAGCGCCTTCGCCCGCACCCCCAAGTACCGCGTCAACAAGAAGGGCGAAAAGTCCCAGGCCAAGATCTACCGCAAGCGCCTCGGCATCATCCCCTGGATCGAGCTCGCCATCGGCTGCTACTTCACCTTCACCGTCTGGTACGCCATCTCCAGCGAGAACTACTTCACCGTCCCCTTCCTTCTTCTCTTCGTCTTCGGCTATTGGTACACCGGCCTGCTCAGCCTCCTGCAGGGCCGCTTCGAGCGCTTCAGCAACCGCTCCAGCTCCGATGACCTCCACGAAAAGCCCTACCCCGTCGGCATCTAGCCCAATCCACCCGCCGTTGCTGGTTCTTGCCGGCATCCCGAGCACAGCGAAGAACCCCGGTACCCTCCGCACGGCCTATACGGCCGGCACCTTTCAACCCAAATCTCTTCCTCAACCCGCAACACACTCAATCGGGATAGGGGGGACCTCACAGCCCCTCCCCTCCCACACCAGGCGGGCCAGATTACCTTCTGTGTAAGGGACCTGCTCTCCCCGCTGCTGGCCAATGTATTTCTGGATGAAGTGGACAGGGAACTGGAACGGAGGGGCCACCGCTTCGTGCGCTACGCCGAGGACGCGCATGTCTATGTTCGCAGTCATCGCGCGTGCAAAGGGGGATGGCTCTGTTGCTGCGCTCTATGGCCGACTGCGACTCACGGTCAACACGGCCAAGGGCGCGGTGGCCAGTGTGTTCCAGCGCGAGTTCCTGGGCTACAGTTTCCTGGGTGGCACCCGGCAGAACGATCAAGCGCCGGGTTGCGGATAAACCGCCGACCGCGTTCAAACAACACCTCCGGGAACTGACCCGCCGTTCCGGCGGGCGCAGCTTCCCGGAGGCACAAAACACCCCCCCCCGATCCAGCCCTGCCCCGCTCCGAACGCAGAGCGGGGCGTGTGCCGTCTTCCGCTACCCTCCAGACGACACACGCCCCGCAAATCCAACCATCCGCCAGCGTTACTTTAAGGTGCCGTCACTGCGGGGAGGAGCGGCTGTTTAGGCGTGCCTCCTCCGCCGATGCTGCTGGGCCCATTGTTGGTCACGACCTGAAGGTTGTTCATGATCGTAGCTATGTCCTTCCCCCAGTCCGTACTAGTTCCACTCTGATTGAAGGCGTATCCCCAATTGGTTTGAAACTGTACTTCTGCTCGATTAGTCGTCCCCGCAGTGGTAGTTGTGCTAAGTTCTGTGCAGATCCCTACGGCATCCCATCCCGTACTATCGACTATATAGGCTCCATAATTTATCAAAGTCCAAGCGATACTTCTTCCCGGAGCCGTTAGTAGACTGTTGAAATCGAAGCTGGGCTGAAGGGCTAACAGAAGTCCACTTCCTTCCCCACCACCACCTCCTTGAGTTGCCGGCCATACATAGTTCGCGGTGAATTTTTTGAAAATCCCGGTATTGAACTCGAACTTCAATGCGTGACGGATAGGAGCAGCTACTCCAGTTATGATCGTACTGCTACCCGGAACCAGTTCCCCCATTCGTATAGTTCCTCCGAGAGTGGAAAGACCCGATCCTCCATGCGCCCCTGCGATGCCATCCGTATATAGGTTCGTATTCGGATAGAGTACGTTGGTTAGATATGTGAGGGGGCCTCCAGCTACACAACGCTGTACCGGTTGAGGACTGTAGATAGTCTGCCCATCTGCCCCCAAGATCGCACCCGAGTTGTTTGGAGTTCCTGCCTGTCCGGCGGAGGTGTTACTTAAAACAAAGTCTGTCGGAATCGGCAAAGACAAGCTCGTTGATTTGTTTGGGTAGCTGGATTGGTTGCAGCGGTCAACACCTCCCTGCCACGCTGCCGCATTTGTAGCCAAAGGAGTTAGAGGTGCTGTGGGTGTCAAGATCAGAACATCTTCATCTGCTGCGATGTTTGAAGGAGGAGTGATGTTGGCAGCAGCGTAAACCGCATCGCTCCCGATGGGCATATTCCAAATGGAATCCGACGCGAAGGGTTGCAGCAAGACATTTCTGGCTGGTGCAGGTGTCGTTGTAGGCTCTGGGGTCGGCGTCGGCGTCGGCGTCGGCGTCGGTGTCGGTGTCGGTGTCGGCGTCGATGTCGGCGTCGATGTCGGCTGCCAGTGATGGCCACGGAAATCCTGAGCGAGGCCAGTGCCGCATCCGGCAAGCAGCACTGCGTTGAGAACGAAAATCACGTTCGACTTCATTTACGAACCTTTCCTCTGTCGTGTGTTGGCGGCGGCGCGAGGCTGCTCATCCTTGCCATCTGGCAAGCCCGAGGTGCCATCGCTGCCCGCGGTTGAAACTTGGACTACTGCGTGAGTGGCATGAATCTCTGCGACCCTATAAACCTGTCAAAAACTCTCGCAGGTACTTATCGAAAATCGATAAGTATTGGACGAAGTAAATCTGACGCAATGTATTTCCGGAGGATATTGATTGCTTCAAGGAGTTACGTAATGGTTGGCTCAACTAAGCAGGAAACTTACTCATCGAACCTAATATGTTGATTTATTGTGCAAGAGGTATTGGTTGATAGATATTGCCGTCACTCTATCTGCTCGGAACCTATGTATGCACAATTTATTCTGCTTCGTAATTCAATTCTTACCGCGACAATATCATCCAGAAATTACGCTATCTATTATGTGTTGGTATAGCGTCTGTTACTCAATAAATCAAAGGCACACAAGATCTCCTTTCATGGGTCAGTAGTATGTAAACTTCAGGGCGTGATGATGGTAGTTACACCCTTCCGGATTGAGGTAAATCCTCATATCCAGGAATTTTCTGAATTGATATAGGCATAGCGCCTAATAATGCATGCCATAGCTGGTCGGTGTGGTCCGTGTTATTCCTGAATGGAGTTAGCTGTGAAGAGATATTCCCTGAAGAGGATTGGTATTTCTCAATAAGCTTGAAGGAGGAGTGTCCTTCCAGGACATCTGGTCACGGACATGTCGAACGCCGAAAGACTGAAGCGCCTGCAGTATGTGGGGTTCGTAAGTGAGATAAGGGCCACCGTAATCGCTGAAGTGCACGTTAGAGCCGACAGGATCGACAGACGAATCTGCGCTCTTCGCGTGCACAGCGGCTAAGGACGGTGAGGAGGAGGGAGAAGCACTTGCACTGTCCGCAACAGTAACTCCTGCCGGTGTATCGACCTCTGTTGGTGCAGACGCAACGGATGTGCTTGAGAAACCGCATCCAGCGACTACAGCCACGGAGAGTGGGATAAATAAGGGCGACACGACCCTGGGAGAGATGGGGTGGATGCGGTTGTATGCGGCCATGCGATCGATGTTACTACGTCAAAATTGATCGCATAGTATGGTGCCACTGTAACCATCAGATCCATCGATACTTATGCCCAACAATTGGCTCCGCTAAGACGGTGCAACTAGATAGCGGGCGAAATAACTACCGAATAAGCCCGGAACTTTTTACCCACCAAATTATTTTTGAATGCCGTAAAATCTAGGTAGCCGAAAAAATTGATTGCATGCAGGTTGCGTTCGATGTTTGCTATCATGTTCATCAGGACAAATAAAATGCCGCAGGTGCAAGAAGCGTATCGCGCTCGATTTCTCCGGTGCGAGTTATATTCTTGAAGCCTAATAACTTAGCCTCTGGTTTGCGGCACTGAGTTCGAGGCGGACAGGGGTCTGCACCTCATCACGCACCATCACGCATGGTGTTCGGAAGTTCTTGAGGACGATGTTCAGCTCTGGATCCTTCAGGCGCTCCGGCACTTTTTCCAGAATGAGTGTTCTGGCCTGGTCTAGCGTTAGTCCGGCGAGCAGCACGTCGCCTCCTAGACTGCGGGTGGCATCTCCATCAGGCGCCAGGGCCACCGTCTGATCGAATTCTGGAGTTCAGCGCTACTGCAGTTGGAGTAAGTCGCCTGTATGCAGTGTGTAACGCAGTCGCGTTGGGAGTTGGGAATGGCAAGATGCAAATAGCACTACGAACAAACAGAAGCAGCATGCGGTTCATCATCGGCAACTCAAATCAACTGCCTTGCGAATTCCGGTTGGGCATCCTCGGTCAGGAGTCCTGTGAGCGAACCGATGTTTTGACGCCCGCAGACTCAGTTCCCATGCGAGAGTGGAGTTCACCTGGAGACGGGTTCTTTGGGTGCTTTAGCAGCTCGAGCAGCGCTGGCCAGAATACGCAATTGTCCGAGGCACTCTCGATTCAGAAAAGGACCAGTCGCGATAAGTCTTTGGGCTGTATCTGAAGCGCCCCACCGGACGCCACTCTTGTCCATCTCTTGGGAGCAGCTTGAGCGCAATGAGAAAATGCTGGGCGACACTGCCCGATAACGGATCATAGCCCCGAACGCACCCCCGTTGCATCCTCCCACACAGTTCAGCGATGCATACGACACCTCTGAGCGGGAGGTGTGGGAGCTTCCCTGGGGGAGCAACCCCGCTGGATCCAAGCTGGCGAGCGCGATCGGCCAGGCCATATTGCCGCCCTTGGCTCTTCAGATTATGAGCAACCCGGCCGGGAGAAGGTCGAGAATGCATCCGAAACTGACTGTTGAACCCCTACAGCGCCCTGCTGTTGTGTATAGCCAACAGTCCTTGTAGAGAGCTCAAAAAGCGACAAACTATCCTCCCAGGGTAATTAGTACACTTGCGGATCAAAGGCGGTTGAGCGACCATCAGCCCGGACTTGAAAGAGATCTTTGAGTGCACCCGGCACTTTTCGGACTGAACTCGGGTCATTCTTAGAAAAGTCGAGTAACTAAGAGCAGTCCCAAGAAAGGAATGGGACTCAAGTGGCGAAGCTATGCTTCGATTGCGACAGTGTCCGCCAGGGTACTTTGGTATTCGGCCGACTGCTCCGCAAGCTGCCAAGTTGCTGCCTGTCCGGGTCGAGCAGGCAGTCCTTCCTGTAGCAACCTAAGAACGCACTCGAGAGGACATGTCGCTTGACAAATCCCCGACTAATACTCTTTGGTATCGCTCTAGTTGCTCTGTTCATCGCGCCTGGGAAACTTGCTGCGCCTGCCACACTAAGTATTTCGGTCGTTTCTCAAATTACAGGAGATATGGCAGGGTCGAACGAAGGCTATCCGCACGGCGTTCCCCTGAACTACGGATGGGCAACTGGTCCGATAAGGGGCAGTGCGACAAACCCAGCTGCGAATTGGAGGGCAGCCACCGCATGGGGTGTCGCATATGAGGCGGCAGAAGGGAATCCCGCGAGGAACACTCGTGTGAATATTCGGAATATGCGATTTTACCTGCTACAGAAGAGCACAAATAAATGGATGCTTCTTCAAAATACGAGTGCTCCGAACGGAGGATGGTATGTCGAGGATTTCTCGTATAATGCGCCCAAAACCGCAGATATTAGGAATGAGTCTGACGGTAGCATATCAGTAACCGCGGGTGGCGGCTATGTCTTCCACTTTTACCCGCAGGAACGCGCCAGCATCAATCCGAAGGATATTGCGGGAATTATCACGATTTTCGAAGCGCGGCTCATCCTCGGGAACCCTAAGGGTCCTGACGATCGCAGTGCAGCCCGTTATTTAGCTGCCTCCGGTGGTGATTATTGGCCAAATATTGTAGGAGGACTACTTGGGGGAGCCACCATTGCACCGTTGATCGACGGCGGAAAGCTGAAGTATGTTCAGACATATTGGCGATCATTCGCAATGACCACTTTGACGGAAGGCCAACTTGCCCATAATCCGCCGCCCATTGACCTCACGGGTATCCGCGACTGACTCGCTCTGGACGCCAATGACGCCAATGATGTCTACGTCCAAGATCGCGGCCCACAAGGTCCTTAACGATCGACGCTATAAGCGACCTCACGGCAGCTGAGAAAGCCATATGCGCGCTCATGTGGGTGCGCTTGTCTCATCCCATTCCGCTAGGAGCCAAATTTTGAAAGCTATTTGCTATGTACTCATCCTGTGTTGTCTGCCGGTTCTCACAACGGCTGCAGAAACAGCATTGCCAGGGGAACGCTCTTATGTTCTAGGTCCCCAGGATACAATCATCGTTCGAGTTACCGATCTCCCCGAGTTTAAAGACCTGGGTGCCGTACGCGTAGACCAGGAGGGCAATCTTCGGCTTCCGGTGACGGGGCGCCTGCATGTGGAAGGCCTCTCGGTTGAGCAGGTGGAGAAAGAGATCGCTGCCAAGTTATCCGCAATCATGCAGAACCCGGAGGTATCGGTAGCCTTAGTTGAGCTCCGGAGTCATCCCGTATCGGTTCTGGGAGCAGTACGAAGTCCGGGTGTCTACCAAATCACGGGAAAAAAGACATTATATGAGGTGTTATCCCTGGCCGGAGGCTTGAATCAAGATGCCAGTAATCACGTGAAAATCACCCGGCAAGCTTCGGCCGGGGTGCTGCCTCTCCCGGCTGCTAGACTCAACGCCACCGGCGAGTTCTACGTCGCGGAACTGAATGTCCGGGACATTATGGAAGCGAAGGTTCCAGACGACAACATTGCTGTCCTCTCAGGCGATGTAATTACCGTTCCAAAGGCCGATCTTGTCTATGTTGTCGGTGCAGTGCGGCGACCGGGTGGATTCCCGCTGGCCGAAAAGGAACAAATCTCTGTGCTGCAGGCCATGTCTCTCGCCGAAGGCTTAGATAAGGTTGCGAGCTCGAAGAAGGCTCGTATCCTCAGGCAGTCTGAACCTGGTACAGAGCGTAAAGAAATCGCCATCAATTTGGATGCCATCATTAAGGGTCGGGCTAAAGACGTTGCCTTGCAAGCCAACGACATTCTGTTCATTCCGACCAGCGTCGGGAAGAGCGCTTCACTCACAGCACTGCAAGCCGTTACGCAGATTGGAGCTGGAGCAGTGGTGGGAGCCCTCTATTAGAGTTCTGTCCAAGAAATACGCGTAGAGAGTTCTTGGAAGATGGAATCTGCGGTTGCAGTTTACGCGAATCGCCTGCAGTGTTGGTTGTAGTTTTGCGTGAAGTGGTTGATTTTAGCGATGAGGTCCCTTGACCCTTTTGAAGCTACCGCGTCGGATGGCCTGTTGGGTAATGAGTCCGAACCAGCGCTCCATCTGATTGACCCAAAAGCAGTTGGTTCCGGGAGACTTTCTGCTTAAGGGCGCGGCGCAGCAGTCCGGCCACCTGCTCGTCGGCGATCGAACGCGGGCGGCCGGAGCGAAGCTCGTCGTAAAGACCTTACACACGGTGCACGCGAAACGCCGCCGCCACTTGCCCACCGTCGCCTTGGAGCTACCCAGGCGCTCGGCGATCGCCCCGTCGGAAAGGCCTTCCGCCGCCAATAACACCAACTGCGCACGAGCGACAAGGGCATGCGTAACGCCACGGGAAGCGACAAGCCAACTCCTCCCGCTCCGCAGTCACAATCAAGGCAGGTAACGGGCGTCCCAAAGACATACCCAAACCTACTGCAGTTGCATCTCTTTAGTTTAGTTACTTATGGGACACCACAACACTAGGAAGTAGACAATGGAAAAACAGATCACGACAGCGTCTAACGATTGGATGAATTTGCCGGCGCCATCTATGGCGTGGACGTCACGCGATGCAGGTGTTGCGGCACCACAGCCAGGTAGTGTTATTGACTACTGGCGCATGCTGAGGTCCCGCAAGCTGCTCATCGGCACATTAGGACTAGCAGGGCTTCTGGTCGGAGTGGGAGCCACACTGCTGCAAACGCCACTCTTCCGCACCACGACGACGCTTGAGATTCAAGACGTCAAGGATGATGCGGCCATGAAGATTTTGGCGCCCGCTCCCGACACAGCGCCGTCGGACGGTCTGAGCGATATTCAGACACAGGTGAAGATTCTGCAGAGCAGGACGCTCATCGAGCGGGCTCTCGGCAAGGCACATATCGAGTCGACTAGGGAATTGTTTGGCGCCCCCGGTCGATGGGCGCCGTGGCGCGTCGCGTCTAGGACTCATGTCACCGCGGAGAACTCCGAAAGCCTTGTCGAAGATATTTCCAAACATCTGAAGGTTTCTACGTCCGGTCAGACGCGCATCGTCGAATTGTCATTCGAGGCAGCAAACCCGGAGGCTGCAACGCGGTTCGTGAACGCTCTGGCGGGGGAGTATATCGCGCAAAACATAGAGGGGCGCTGGCAAATGAATCGCGAGACCTCGGAATGGCTCGTCGGACAACTTGATGATCTACGGTTCAAACTAGAGAACTCGGAAGGCGCGTTGCAGGCATATGCAAAACAACAAGGCCTACTGCACACAAGCGATAACCAAATAGTTTCGCAGCAGAAGCTAGGGCAACTCCAGGAGGAGTTGACAAGGGCGCAAGCGGATCGCATTGAAAAGGGATCGCGTTTTGAGGTGGCACGCAAGGCAAGTCCAGAGACCGTTCCGGATGTCATGAACGATAGCAATGTCCGGGCTCTCCAGACGAACTTGGCCGACCTCGAGCGCAAAGACGCCGAGCTGGGCGTGACATTTAAGCCTGGATATTCGGATGAGAAGAAGATTCACGCCGAGATCGAGACGATCGAGGCAGCAATCAGCCAGAAGCATGCCGCCATAATCGAGCGAATCAACAACGAACTGCAGGAGTCAGAGCGCCGAGAGCAACTGCTGTCAGGCGCTTACGCCAGGCAGGCCAAGCTTGTCATGGATGATTCGGAGAAATCAATTCAGTATGACATGCTAAAGCACGAGGTCGACACGAATCGGCAAGTCTATGAATCTATGCTGCAGCGGGTTAAGGAATCGAGCATTTCCTCAGCCATCAAGGCGAGCAACGTGAGGATAATCGACTTGGCCAATGTGCCGCAGCATCCGTTCAAACCAAGCCTGGGATCTAATGCGGGTGCAGGGTTTCTCTGCGGCATACTGCTGGGATCTCTGGGCCTGGTAGTGCGTGCGCGGACAGATGGACGGATCAAGGAGCCGGGCGATGCGGCACTGCTATTGGGCATCCCCGAACTGGGTGTCATTCCGGCTGTCCCGCCGCTGCACAAGCTCGCTGCGGGATCACTGTCGCTGACCAGCCCAGATCGACACGATGGAAATGTAGGACTATTTTCTGGAAAACACATTTATCCGATGGTGTCTGACAGTTTTCGTGCGGTTCTTACCTCGATTGTTTTCGGATCGCCCAGGGAAGGGCCCATTGCATTGGTGATTACAAGTCCAAGCTGCGCCGAAGGTAAAACCACGACTGCGCTTAACCTAGCAGTGACGCTTGCAAATATGAACCGGCGAGTACTGCTCATCGATGGTGATACTCGCAGCCCGCGCCTGCACGAAATTTTTGGACTTGGCAATCTCACCGGTCTGACCGAGTTGCTGACCCGATCTTACGTCGACGCCAAATCGGCTGGGTCGGCGATCAGTGAGACAGCCGTGAAGGGGCTGAGTGTGCTGACGAGCGGACCGTCGGTACAGAACGGCGCAAACCTACTGTATTCGAAAACACTGCCGTGGCTTATCTCACACTACCGCGAGCATTACGACATGGTGATCATTGATACGCCGCCAGCATTGTCCATGCCCGACGCGCGCATTCTCGGACGTTTTGCAGACGGTGTAGTTCTGGTTGCGAGAGCAGCGCGTACAACTCGTGATGCGATTCACGCAACCTTCCACCGCTTTGTTGAGGACCATACTTGCGTTCTCGGAATCGTTCTAACCGACTGGAATATGAAGGCATCCTCTTCCAATTACTACTACAGCGCTTACGGTGCGAAAGCCATAGAGGCCACACCGGAAAATCTGAAGGGAGCCCAACACGGTTCGGCAGATAGGGACCCGGTTATCAGTTGAGACACTTCGGCGTAGAACAAATGCATACTATGCACACAGTTACAGTCCAACCTGCCTCTCAAGCGCGGACCATGTTGACGCGTGACTATCCCTTGCCCGCTCTCGTGATCTCCGGCGAACAAATTTGGGCTCGGATCGGCTGGACGTTCCTGGCCTATTGGGGTTTGTTTGTTGCCGGCTCCGTGACCGACCATAAGGAATTGAACTCTATTGGCGGCATGATGTTGTTAGCTGTGCTGGCCTGGAGCACGCGAGATCGACTGTGGGTCCGCCTGGATAGCGTTGCGATCGCCAGCCTTGCTGCAGCATTGATCCCACTCCTCCATTTTGTTTGGACGCCCTCACCCGCATTGGCTCAAGCGTATGTGAAGTATGCATCTGTGTGCATGGCCATCTTCCTAGCTCGAACACTGCATTTACCTGAGGCATCCACGTGCAGGAAACGGTGGCTCCTAGCACTCGGAGTCATCGGCATCGTGATCCTTTCCCTTACGGTCTTTCGTGGATCTTCCTTTGATGGAGGCGCCAGACACTCCGGTCTATTTCCAAATCCGAATAATCTAGCGTTGATTCCATTCCTGCTACTGTGTCTCCTCGATCGAACACGGGACACCCTCTCGGTGCGCATCGGGGCTCATGTTCTCGTCATTACAGTGCTCGGATACACCGGAACGAGTGGCGCAATTTTGGCATATGGGATCGGGCTGATAGTACATCTTCGATCCGAATTGACTGGTTTTTGGCGCGGGCTCGTAACGAGTGTGGCCGTGGGGGGAGTTGTTGCGGCGAGTGCTCTGCTGTTCTTGGATACGCGTACGTTTGTTCCGGAGACGCGGCTGACCAACCAGATAGCAGTGATACACACCGAATTTCAAAATGTGTTGCGAGGTGATGCCATCGCCTATTACGATCAGGTGGAGCGCGAGCTCGGCCCCGGTACAGGTTCGGCGATCTGGCGATTGGCGCAGTGGCGTTACACGATCGCCGTCTGGAGCGAGGGCTCTCCGATCGACAAACTGGTCGGGTTCGGACCGGGATCCACAACAGAGTCTTTGGGGATCCTGCCGCACAACGAATATGTCAGGGTCCTCTATGAAGCAGGGATTGTGGGTCTTGCTCTGTTTGGCTTCTCGTTCTACGGCATGATCCGAACCGCCCCACCAGCGATTCGATATGTCGGGTTGATCTTTGCGATTTATTCCTTCAGCGAGAATAATCTCGACAACTTTCCGTTTATGGCGCTGCTGGTTCTCTGTTTATCGGCCGAAACCAGCGCGAAACAAGTTCGTTCACGCCACCCGGAATTGCGAAGTACCGCAGAGCATATGTGGCTGAGCAGGGCTGCACGTGGCGTGGCTTGGCGAAGCAGTTCGGCGGTTGGCACTCGAAGCAGTGTCCTTGGACTCGACTTCTATCAAGGTACAGCTCGACGGGACGAGGCTCAAAAAAATGGACCATAGTCCGCGGTGGATGGAACACCAAGGTTCATATGGCCGTCGGGGCTAATCGAACCGCCATAGCCTTCTCGCTAACGCCAGGCAATGCCCACGATGCACCCGAGAGAAGCGAGTTGCTATGGGATCTTCCGCGAATGCCGGAGGGCCTGCCCGATATCGATGGATAGGACCTGCGAAGGCGATCAGGCTTGACAACTCGTGCTCGACTTGGGCACGGTTCCGGTGGTTCCGCTCAAGTCCAATCGTGTCGATCCCTGGGACTGCGACCGGCCCTCTACAAATAGCGCAACGAGATCGAGAGGCTCCTCCGCCGCCTCAAAGGCTTCCGCGGAATTCAACTTCGCTCTCATCGTCGAAGGCCTCCAGCGTGGAACAGGCGCCAACGTAGACCCGTCTTGCGTCGACAGGATCGACCCGAATTATCACCGCATTGAGCTGGATCACTATGAAAATTCTTCTCGTGAACAATTATTGGTATCTCCGCGGCGGTTGCGAACGCGTGATGTTCAATGACATGGAGGCGCTTCGTAGCAATGGCATTGAGGTGATTCCCTTCTCGGCGGCTGATCCGGACAACGTGCTCACCGACTATGATCACTATTTCGTTCCCGGGGCAGATATCCGTGCCACAAATCCATTCACGAAGATTGAAGCGGCTTTAGACGCAATTCACTGCCGTCGCACCGCGCAAGCATTCGCGAGGATTTTGGAAGACACGAAGCCGGACGTAGTGCACTGTCACAACATCTATGGGCGGTTGTCTACGTCGATCCTTGGCGTACTCAAAAAGCGGCAAGTGCCGTTGGTGCTGACAGTGCACGACTATAAAGTGGCTTGCCCGTCCTATTTGATGTTGCGAGACGGGAAGCCTTGCTCCGCCTGTATTGACGGAGGATATTATCGTTGCGCCACAAGCCGGTGTCATAAAAACAACTTGGCGGCCTCCGTGGTTTACGCCATTGAGGCCTACTATGCGCGATTCAGTGGTCATTATGCAGCAGTATCGGCCTTCTTGTGCCCGAGCAATTTCACCGCCGACCTATTGCGGCGGTCGGGTGTCGAAGAATCACGCGTGATTTACCACCCAAACGGTGTCGAGCCAAACAATTACACGCCATCCTATGCGGGGACTTACGTCCTCTCCGTGGGACGTCTGTCGCACGAGAAGGGACTACCTACATTTCTTGAAGCAATGCTCGGTACAGATATCCCAGTAAAGATCGCGGGAACTGGCCCAATGGAAGGTGCCCTGCGAGAGATGGCTTACAAGGATGGCGGCCGCATCACATTTGAGGGACACTGCGGCGGCGCCCGGTTAGCTGAACTCTACCGGAATGCTGCTTTTGTTGTGGTTCCGTCGGAATGGTATGAAAATGCGCCGATGTCAGTGCTTGAGTCCTTCGCTTACGGAAAACCGGTTATTGGTACTCGCATCGGCGGCATTCCCGAGCTGATCAGCGAGGGGGAGAACGGCTTACTGGTCCATCCCGGGGCGAAGGAAGACCTGCGTGCTGCAGTCGGTCATTTATGGGCCGATCGCAGTGCTCAGGAGCGTATGGGAAGAAACGCACGCCTTATGATCGAGACAAAGTTCGCCCAGAGAACTCGGACCGAATCACTATTGCGCATCTACGACTCTCTCGGAAGGAGTTGCGGGCGTGTGTCGACTTCCTCGCTGGTAGGCATGCCGCTACGTCAGCCACGCGCGTAAGCCGACCGCGACTTTGATCAACAACTGCCGCTCGCAAAACTACTATTTCAATGCTACTGCGTCTACACTCCATCGCGCGCTGGTGCTATCTCCATCACATTCCGGTCGTTTCACGCCTGTTCCAGGGCGTCTCGTATATTCTTTTTCATTGCCTGCTTCCGCCGGAGTGTGCGGTCGGATCAGGTACGCATCTGCATCACCACGGTTTCTCAATCATCATCCATCGGGACGTAGAGATCGGGAACGATTGCAACATCTATAACCATGTCACAATCGGCGGCGGCCACGACGGTCCTGGCGGCCCGCCAATCCGAATTGTGATCGGCAATCACGTAAATATTAGTACCGGGGCAAAGGTGCTGTGTAGGGGGGGCACGCTCACCATCGGTGAGGGAAGTACTGTCGCGGCGAATGCGGTGGTGTTCTCTGACGTACCTCCCTATTCAATCGCGTATGGCATACCCGCCCGCTGCGTTCGCAAGGTCCGTGGCTACGTCCGCGAGTAACAACTTCGCAGGCCATTGAAGTTTTCCACCAAGCGTGGCCCAGATGACTCAGCCTCGCCCCCTTGCCGTAGCTCCTCTTGTACAGCCGGGGAGCGCCATCGGTGGTCGATGCATGCGTCTGGTTGCTTGCGCTTCTGGCCGGGGGGAAGTTCGAACCGTCATCGTCGTCAGAGGCATGCTGCGAACGGAAGCTCTTCTGCGAGGCCCAGGTGTCGACTACCTGCATGGACAACAAGCGGTTCGAGTTGCTGAGTGAAGCACAGTGGGAGTTGATCGAGCCTCAGTTTCCCGAGCCGAAGCGGCGCAAGGACAAGTGAGGTCGTCCGAGGGCGTTCAACCGGGCCTGCTTGGAGGGCATTTTGTGGCTGTTGCAGACCGGTGCGGCATGGCGGTTCCTGCCCGACAAATATCCTTCGCCTGCGATCTGCTCGCGGCGATTAGAGCAGTAGGAAAAGCAGGATGTGTGGCTCGACGCTTGGCGAGCGCTGCTGGGCGCCCTTGATAGGGAAGGGCTGCTGCGGTGGGAATGGGGTTCCGGGACCGCAACTTCGGCCCGGCGACTAAAGGGGCTCCTCTGTCGGTAAACCCAAGTGCGCCAAGGGGACGGAGCGGGTGGTACCGGTCGACGGTCGCGGTCTCCCGCTGGGAGTTCGGCTCGCAGGCCCCTCTACGGGAGAAGTTGCGCTTGCGGAAGCCACGCTCGCCGAAGTCGAGATCCCTCGACCCAAGGTCGTCCGCGGCAAAGGCCCAAACGCATAATCGCCGACCGCGCCTGCAACTCCGATCCGCTGCGCGAGCGGTTCGCATAGCGCGGTATCGACCTCATCGTGCCGTATCGCAAGAACAGCAAGCACCGGCACTAAGAAGACGGCAGAAGGCTCAGACGCCACAAACGCTACTGGATTACCGAACGAACCAACGCCCAGCTTGGCAATTCCGCAGACTCCTCGTGCGCCATGAGCATCTTCTCGCCACCTATCGATCCCACACTACACACCAGAAGGACCCAGGATGAATATCCATTTCCTAGTGACCAAAGATCTCTTCCATGGAGGGGGTATTGAGACTTACACCCGCGAAGTGGCTCGCCGCCTCGTTTTGCGCGGCCATGAGGTGACGATCTATTCGACCCGCGGCGATCACGGTTGTCCGCCGGAATGGGAAGGAGCGCGCCTCATTTGGCTGCCCCGAATGAAGCCCTCTTGGGCGGAAAAGTGCTTCGGCGCAGGCAGTGCCGCTGTGCATGCGCTGAGGGAATCGCCGCCGGACGTGCTGCATCTGCACAGTGTCGTGTCGGGTTGTCTGGCACCCCTCTTTAGGACCCTAGGCATCCCCTCAGTTCTGCAGATGCATGGCGTTGAGTGGATGCGCAGTCGCTGGGGCGTTCCGGCGCGCTTTGTTCTCTACAGCATGGAGCGGCTGTCAATCAAGTCGGCAGACGCGATTACGGCCGTGTCAAAGACCCAATGCGAGTACTTCAGCAAGAAGTACGGCGCCCACTGTCAGTACATCCCTACGGCGGCCGATGTAATGCCGCTAGCCGAACCACAAATGATCCAACATCTCGGCATCAGTGCGCGCCAATATATATTGTTTGCCGCGCGTCTGGTTCCCGAAAAGGGGCTGCATCACTTGATTCCAGCATATCTGAGAACACCCACAATGTACCCGCTTGTGATTGCAGGAGACGCTCCCAAAGGCTCCACGTATCGGCAGGAACTGCTCAAGCTCTCACAGGGAGACAAACGCATCCGCTTTATCGGGCATGTACATGGTCGGTTACTGGAGGAGATCTACTCCAACGCTGCGCTGTTCGTTCAACCGTCGGAGTTGGAAGGGCTCTCGATTGGCCTGATCGAAGCGATGACGTATGCACTGCCATGTATCGCCAGCGATATCCCCGAGAATAGGGAGGTGGTTGGCGATGCTAGTTTCCTTTTCAAAAATAAAGATATTGATGATCTACAGCGGCAACTTCAATTTGCGCTTGAAAATCCAGACATCGCGGAGAGGCTTGGGAGAATGGGCCGGCGCCGGGTGGAGACGCTCTTTTCCTGGAAAAGTATCGTAGATCAGCTCGAAGAGCTTTATAAACGAGTATTCCACGAGTTTGGACGCACAACAGAAAGAGCAGAGAGTCATGCGCCCTGAGTCAAAACGGAAGAAAATTACGGAGCTGACAAACTCTACGCTTCTACGTTACGACAGGCAACTTCGCTGAACTCGAAGTTCGCGGAGAAAGCAGGCATTCATGTGTCCAACATTATTATTACTCGTCGGAATCGCATTCACACTGTGTTTGCTACTTACTCCGATGATGCGTCTTGCCGCGCTACATTTAGGCTTGGTAGACAAACCCGATAACAAGCGCAAAATTCACAGCCGGCCGATCCCGCGGGGCGGCGGCGTCCCGATAGCGATCTCATATTTCCTGTCTTTCGCTGCGGTTGCTGTTATCGCTCCCCATTCGGGCATTGCAGTGCACGCCGGGCTCGCCACCGCGCGAGCAATCGCTCCCGCGGTACTGTTGATCTTGCTAGTCGGGCTAATGGATGACATCTTCGGATTGAAGCCCTGGCACAAGCTTCTGGGACAGTTCATTGCGGCGGGCATGGTCGTAAGTGCGGGCATACGGATTCACGATTTCGGATTTTTGATTTTGCACCCTGCAATCGGCACGACAGTCACGGTGCTTTGGTTGCTTACCTGCACCAACGCGATCAATCTGATTGACGGGATGGACGGGCTCGCTGCTGGCATCTCGCTGATCGCCGCGGCCGCTTCTCTTGCGGCTTCTCTAATCTCGGGTTCAAATGCTCTGGCAGTCGTCGCAGCACCTCTCATAGGTGCGCTGATCGGCTTCCTGGTATTCAATTTCAATCCGGCCTCCATCTTCCTTGGCGATAGCGGTAGCCTTGTCCTCGGTTTCCTATTGGGATGCTATGGCGTGATGTGGACGGGCAAATCGCCGGCGTTGACCGATCTGGCAGCGCCTCTAATCGCTCTTACGATTCCGTTGCTCGATGTGGCCGTTGCAATCACGCGCCGCTTTCTGCGGCGACAGCCCATTTTTAAGGCGGACCGTGCTCATATTCATCACCGCCTGCTGGCTCTGGGTTTGAGCCACCGGCGGGCTGTTCTATACCTTTACCTAGCTGGAATGTCCGCTGGGATGTTGTCGTTGTGTCTAATAGTCGGCCGCCGTCGCTGGGAAGCAGTTGTGCTTGCGATGTTCATTTGCGGTGTCATACTGGGCCTTCGCAGACTCCGCTATACGGAATTTAGCGTAGCGCAACGGCTGCTGATTAATGGCGTGAATGGAGGGTTCAGACGCGAGTTAGTGGCTCAACTCGCGTTGGGTGACTTTCGCCAGTCCCTCACGGAAGCGGGCAATCCCGGGGAGGTTTGGAGAGTTCTGCAGGAATACTCTCCCGAATTTGGTTTTCGTCCAGTTCGCATGCAGCTTGCCGGACAGATATTTGGAAACGTAGGGGACGAAGGCACCTTATCCTGGGAGGCGCGAATCGAGATTGTGTCGAACACATGGGTCGACCTTGCCCGCGATCAGGACGCGGTCCTGTACACTGCTGCGGCTCTACCATTTGCGGACAAGCTGCGCGAAATCCTGCTTATCAAGAGCACTCTGCCAGCGCCGCATAACTCGGTTCATCTCCACTCCCCTCCAACACCGGCAATTTCATCCGCAGTGAGGGTGAGGCCAAAGAGATACTGCTACCCAAAAGTACGAAACAGCAAAAAGCAATAAGGGCCTTTACGCGAGCGCGGCGCATAATGAGGTCCGTTTATTTACTCGTCGTAGTGTTCCCAATCAGGGCTATTTCGGTGTGAGGTCTCACTAGGTCGCTGTTCATCTAATCAAGAACGGAGAGGCTGATTGTGTCGAGTAATGAGTTTCTTTGGAGGTCCGATGGACTATCGCCATCGTTCGCCTGTAACGGCGCATGCTCGAGAGCTTTTGTGCCGTGCTGTGGTGGAGGGTGGCAGACCGCCGCAAGATTACCGTCATCGTGGGAGTTCACAACAAAAGTCGGCACGCGGGAAATGGAACTACGAATTCAAGCGGTCACAGTACTAGAGGCTGTTTCACAACCTGATTCGGACTCGAGGGAGTTACTCTTCCTGGGCTTGTTTGGTGGGCGATAAGGTGGCAGGAAAAGTGCCCATGCCAAGCAACAACCCGATGCTGACGGATGGCCAGTGGGAAAAGCTTGCACCTTTGCTGCCGCAATTGCGCACGGGCAAGCCGGGGGGCGTCACTGGGCGGAGAGCTGGCGTGTGTCGGAGGGGATTTTATGGATCGCCCGCAATGGGGCGCGCTGGCAGGATCTGGCTGGGGCATATCCCTCCCCTCCCCTGCTGGCGGCGGCGGCGCGACTGGGAGGAACAGGAGGTCTGGCTGACAATCTTGCGAATTTTTCTTGGGGAGTTGAATCGGCGGGGCTGCGGTGTGGAGCGAAGCCTTCATCGATGGCAGCTTCGCTTCCGCGAAAAAGGGGCGCTGGAGTCGGAAAGACCAAAAGGGCAACTGTACAAACTGGATGGTGGTGGTCGATGGCAAGGGCACTCCTTTGGGAAAAAACCTGGAGTCGGGCGTTCGCCGGCGAGCTCACTCTCGCGCCCCAAACGCCACGGTCGCGGCCGGCCGCCGCAGAAGCCGCAGATCCTGATTGCGGACAAGGCTCACGACAGCGCCCCACTTCGGATCAGCAAAGAAACGTGGCATCGAACTGATCGTTCTCACAAAGCCAACCGTGTCCGCGCAAGCGCTGGAAGATCAAGCGGACCAACGCATGGCTTCACAACTTCCGCGGCCTCGTCGTCCGATACGAGCGCCTTTTGCCCATCTACGCAGCCTTCTTCCACATTGCGTGGCTCATGATCGTACTCAATAGGTTATGAAACTGCTTCTCGTGACTAAAGGAACTGAGCCTTGCTCATACCCGCCCTTGTTCTTAGAAGGCTGAAAGCTTCTTTGAGTTCTGGCACCGGCGTTTGGTCGGTGGCGGACCAAGGCGTGGTCAGCCTTGGCAATTTTTTGCTGGGCTTCTCGCTCGCGCGACTTCTTCCTCCCGAGCAATACGGCATCTTTGCCGTGCTGTTCAGCTTGATGATCTTGCTCAACTTGATGCACGCGGCCCTTGTGGTGTACCCGCTGTCCCTGGATGGCGCTGCACGGATGAAGCGAGGCATAGGCACATTGGCCGGCGCATACATGGCCAATACTTTGTTGTGCGTCACGCTAGCTAGCGGGTTGACAAGCGCTTTGTGTCTGCATCTCCGTCGTTCCGACTTACTTCTACCCGTATTTGTCGCGTTGGTTATGTGGCAAATACAAGAGACGGTCCGACGCGCCCTCCTCGCCCAAATGCGCTTTCGAGCTGCGCTCCCGGCAGACGCTATCAGCTATCTTGGGCAATCTGGTTGTGTTTGGGCCCTCTGGCGCACACAACACCTGACTGTGGCTTCGGTGTACTGGATTGTGGCTGCTACTTCGGCTCTTGCTTGGGCTATTCAAGCGATGCAGCTCGGGCTCAAACTGCCGAGCCGATCTGAGTTACAGGCCGCCATCTACGGTGCTTGGTCACTTGGCTTGTGGGCCATGCTCACCAACGCCGTCTCCTCTCTATGCTCGGTGCCATACTTCGTCTGGATGATCGGTGTCCTGGGTCATCCGACGGAGGCGGGCGCGCTGCAAGCAGTGAGTAATCTTCTGGGGGTGACGCACCCGATTCTCTTCGGCTTTTCCAATCTTTTGATTCCCGTGGTTGCTCGCGAGCACTGTCTACACGGGCTGCCGTCGGCTTTCCGAGCGGCATTGCGTTGCGGCGGACAGTTTGCTCTGCTGTTATGTCCCTATTTGTTGCTGACCGCCATTGCTCCGCATCGACTCCTAGCTTTCCTCTACGGTCACAAAAGTCCATATTTGGCTTTTGCCGCTCTCGTGCCATGGCTCGCGGTCGCCTATGCCTTTAATTTTTCTGGCCAAATACTCGGGGGCTACCTTCGGGCAGTCCAGAAGATTAAGACGGACTTCGCCGCTTCTGTGGCATGTGCCTGTGTCTCTCTCGGGATGTACGTGTCTTTGCAATCCAAATATCCGCTCACAGCTGCCGTTGTTGCCATGTTGACAGGCAGTTCCATTCGGGCATTCCTCCTCTATCTCGCTTGCCGTCGGATGCTTAGAGTAGCTCGCACCGTGGAAGTGTCGCCGATATGAGGTCCGTCATGTTCTCCGACCGACAGTGACGATCGTAGATCGCCGCACGCTGCAGTCGACACCGGAGTCGGGCGCGCCGGGCCGGATACGATGGCGCCAGGTGTGATCGTCAACCGAAAAAAAATCTTCAGATTTCCCCGGATGAAGATTCCCCAGGTTGAGCGGGATAAGGTGTTCCAGTCAGACAAACGATCGGGGCTTTTTTGCTTCCGCCTTGAGCATGAAGAGATGGAGGAGCAGTATCTCACGCGGTACCTGCGCGATGAGGACTGGGCGCTTGTGGCATCCTATCTACTTACCCCTTGTGCCTGGAGGACGCGCCGCAGCGCGAGCCCCCGCCGCCGCCCGCCTGTTCCAACTGGTCGGCGAGCCCGATGAAAAGGGCTCTATTTGGGCCCCTCGAACAAGAGCTTCGGTGACCGGGGGCCATTTGCGCTTGAGTGTGGCATCTGTGATGCTGGGCAGGTTGTGGCTGCGACCTCCCCCGACGTGGTACTGGGCTAGTGAAAGGCAAGAGGGCGATTGTTTATGATGGCCTTATCCAGGATCGGGCGTTGATCTCGGCTAAAGACATATCTGAGTAACTCGGTTCTGCTCGAGACACCGAGCTTGTTGAAGATCTTGAACAGATAATTCTTAACGGTGTTCTGGCTCAACTTCAGCTCTTCCGCAATGCCTGCATTCGTCAAACCCTCGCAAACACATCGAACGATTTCCTCTTCGCGCTTCGATAGAAGGTCGAGACCCTTGTGGTCCGTCAGTTTCAGGGGAGTTGGCATAACACTGGTTGCAATCAGCCATTCAAGGCCGTCCGCGCTAACCCAGCGCTGTCCAAGCTTTACTGCTTGAAGACACTGGCAGAGATTGTCCACGGCATCGTTGAGACAGCAGACAGCGCGCACACCAGCCCGAAATGCCTGGATCATTAGCTCCTGGCTCGCGTTCTTATAAAGGAGTACCACTTTCAGGTTGGGACAGTCCTGCATGATGTGAATGGTAGGACGAAGCTGTTGAGAGACGGAATCGCTCTCCGCCAGTCTGATAAGTGCAAGGTCTGCGCATGAGCGGATGGCAACGGCCGAGGCATCAGCATAAGAATCACCGGCATAGGTCACTTCGAGACCGCGATCTGCGAGAACGTGGGCATAGAGTTGGGCGCTCATGCGCGTTGCGTCCAGGATGACAACTTTCATAGTGGTCTTCCCCCTTTGTTGCTTACTGAAAAACACGCCGAGCGAAGAGGATTCTATGCGTCCGGTCTCGAAGCGTCAATGATATGGATGCACGAATAGCTTGATTACCAAATCGATTACTAACAAGCAGAGGCGGCATTACCTAGGGGTAAGTGGGATGCCTTTTTCCCCTACTCTCTTATCTAAGTGCCACTCTTAGCCCACCCCTTTCCGATCGATGAGTGAGCGATTAAACTATCTGTTCTGACCTGGTCGTACGCCTGTCGTGTGAGGCTCCTCTAGCGAATGACTTGCTACACAGGCTGTTCAAGAGCGCGGCGGAGTACCTGGAATCGAAGGATTCAGACCGTAAGATGCACGATGTGTTTGTCGCCTATCTGGCCGTCGGGTGTTGATGGATCCTGTAACTGAAAGAGATCGTACTAACTGCGATGAGTCCGCACCCGCGGCCTACCGCATCGTTTGCTACGCCATACAGAAGCCCATCATCCGGCGCAAAAAAAACTTGACGGCCAACAGACCATACCGTATCATCCAATTCCGAAAGCAACTTGATCCGTCACTACATACATCGTACTGACAGATAAAAGTGCAAGTATGTGCTGGGTCTGTGTACGATTCCCAATCTATGCGAGATCTCCCAGCGCAGCGTTACCCGAAAAGTTCGGCTGTTGCACGTCGCCAATTTCAGTAAGAAATCATGCACGACCGCACCAGCACGACGCACCTCTCCAAAAACGTTTGACATGATAGCCAAGTGTTAGAGCAGGAGCTGTAGCTCTCAAGGGCGAAGCCTTGTCTACTTAGCTGAACGCTGCACCACACAATCCACGAGGACGTACTGTGTCTATGCAAGACCCTACGACACCGCGTCATATGCAAGAGACTGCGCGGCTGTAAGCTGTAAATTGCCATTTTTCGGTTATAAGTCATCCAGGACTGCAAGTCCGCACGACGGCACCTTGTGTCTCTCCAAAACTCTTGACGTCTGAGCGATATGCCACAAACAGGGGCTGTAGCTCACAGGGCGAAGCTTTGTCTGCTTGGCGAATGTCGTACCACTCACTCCAATAAAGGGCGAACTAACTCACCCAAAGAAAGGGCGAACTAACTTGCTGTCCACACAAAGCATCAGTTCAGAAGTCGGTATACGCAAAGCCTCGTGCTGGTGGGTGCTCTATACCCGCCACCAGCACGAGAAGACAGTGGCGGGTATGCTGTCAGAAAAGGGCTTTGAGGTGTTTCTTCCACTCTATGAGTCAGTGCGACTCTGGAAAGACAGAAAGAAGCGAATTACCCTGCCCCTTTTTCCGTGTTATGTCTTCGTTCAGGGAGGACCCGATCGTCGATTGGAAATCCTTACAACTCCAGGAATCCACTCGATTCTGTTTTACGGCGAAAGTGTCGCGATCATCCCGCAAGAGGAGATTCAGGCGATCCGAAGGATCGTTGAGGGGAACTTTCGCGTAGAACCCCATCTTTTCTTGCAATGTGGTGAGCGGGTTCGCGTCACGCGGGGCCCCCTCGAAGGCGTTGAAGGGGTTCTGGTTCGGAAGAAGAATCTCTATAATCTCGTTCTTTCCGTAGACATGATGGCGCAGTCCGTAGCGGTGGAAATCGACGCCACCGATGTGGAGCCTGTGACAGCACGAACACATGCAGAGAGATTGTCGGCCGCGTAACCTCGGATAGGTGATAAAGCCAGGCTCATACTCCCTTGCACTTGCGCCGACGATTGTGGACGCAAGTGCAGGGGCCGGAGCGCCCCGAGACTTCGCCAAGCAGAAGCTATTTACCTCCTGCGGCAGAATCCTGGTGGCGGTCAGCCCCTCCCCATTCTCTTCAACTATAAGGACCTTCCTAAGAGCTATGTACGTGTGGGGCTGAACGCTGACGTATCCATTTAGCAGCGCCGGAAGTCTGGCAAAACCGACCCACACCCTCGACAGCGGCGAGATATTTGCAACGCTCGTTGCACTACACCAACAATTCGACTGGCACCAAAACATCGGGCAGTCCAGCCGAACCGCAACTGGTTGCATACTCCAGTGCTCAATCCCAAACCACATGAAAGAGAGATTATGAACACGACATTACTTTTTCCGCAGGAATCTCAGCGCCGCTCACGCGACACCTCTATACAACCAACCATCAATGGGATGATTGATGCTCTTATGGCTTCGTTTCCTGACCCCAAGCAATTGTCTCTCACACAGCAGCGAGAAATTATTGCGCGATATACCGCAGTCCTAGAAGGAAATTTCATCTACTGGATGACAGCGACCCTTCTTGCCGTCCAATCCGAGGATGCTCGCTCAATCATACTGGACAACCTTCACGAGGAAGTGCGCGATGCGCATCCAGCCATGCTGCGCAGATTCGCGATAGCTGCCCATGCCTTCCCAACTGACGTGGATGCGCTCGCGGTCCATGATGATCTGACCTACGTTCGGTTGTTTTTGGGCCGACTCTCCGGAGTGCAATCGGTCCTTACGATGGCATTCTTTGAAGGGTTCATACAGAGGTTCATGAGCTATTTGGCGGATCTCGCCAAGGCACAGGGATCCGTTGAGATGGAATACACAGATGTACACGGTGTCTGCGATGTTGCGCACACGGACGGTCTCTTTCGCGCATTCTCAACTGAAATGGCACTCACCCCCCTCGCCCCGGAGAACGATATCTTTGAAGGCGTCTATCTCCTCCGCACCCTGATCGGAACCATCGTCTTCCACATGGAGGACAAAGTCGCAGCTTGATCGCTGCGACGGGGGATCTCAAAGTGCAGACTCAGCTTCGCCCAGAAGCTGGCTGTCCAGAGCAGGCCGGAGATGTCACGGTTCCAGGGCGGAGCTTTACGCCGCCCTCCACCCGATATTTCCACCTGCCAGAGAAAACAGGAGCCACAATTTTGCAACGGGTGAGCTGGTGGACAAGTGACACTTATGTTCGGCTGAAGGAGTTTGCTCCATCTGTTAGCGGGTGACCGTACTCCCAGAGAATGCGACTCGTCCCCTCCTTCTTCGATGGAAGGAATGGTCGCCTGCCGGAAGACCACTTTCATGAACCTAAGTGCCAGATAATTTCGATTACTTTATTTTGCGGCTGAAATTGACAGGCCGCAGCAAATAGGTCGTTATAAAGATAACGGATGGACCATTCACTCCTTTGCGAGCAGTTTATCGGGCGAGATCTTATCTGCACCAATCCATTTGCTTTGGAGACGGGAGAAATGACTAACATGAATATTCGATCGGAAATCACAAACCTTTTCACTCATGTTGCCAAAGATCAGGGCATACCACTGGCGCCACTAACTGACGATCTGGCGCTTCTAGACTCCGGGCTCGACTCGCTATGCTTGGCAATCATCGTAGCGCGACTTGAGGACCTACTTGGAGTTGATCCGTTCAGTTCCTCGGAAGACTTTCTCTTCCCAGTCACATTTGGCGATTTTGTGAGGTGTTATGACAAAGCGCCAACTTATCTAGAAGTCGCTTCGGATCACGCTTAGCGCGGCAAGGGATTTGTCGGATCACCAACAATGGCGGTTCACCACCGCCTCTGCACTCACGGAGCTTGGCGGCACTGTACGCCGTATTGCCCGGCACGGATTCGCGTGGATTTCGTGTTCTTACCGACGGTGGTTCAACCTGTCGAACCCCGGTGTGGAGGAGGCGCTGTGCGAGTCGGCGGCGTTGCTCTGGAGAAGCAAGACCTTGGCGGTCCAATGCTGAATGCGGAGAACGTCCATCTGGATGGCTCAGGGAATCCGTATCCAGACGGGCGCGATCGTGGACGCGACCATCCCGCATGCGCCTTCGTCGACCAGGCACGCGAACGGCGAACTCGATCCGGATATGCACCACACCAGGAAGGGCAAGCAGTGCTTCGGGTTGAAGGCGCACATCGGCGTGGACGCGAAGCAGGGCCACCTCTACTCGAAGAGGCCGCCTTCTCAGAAGAGGTTTTCTTGCCCGTCACCTTTAGCGAGTTTTTGAGGTTTTATGACAATGCGGCAGACTAAATGCACATCGCTTTGGAACACCCTTAGCGCCATCGGGGATCTGTCTGGCCGATTTGTATTCGGCGCGGAGGCGAGTATCGCTTTGGCCGATCTGATCGCTGGGTCTGCCCTTTATGGTCGGGCTGATGAGCTTTATGGGCGATCGGTACTCGTGACGACAACGAGCCAATTCGCCACAGCCTCGGCGCTCATAGAGCTGGACGGGATCGCGCGCCGTATTGTTCTTTGTACCTCCGATTTGCCGCTCGAACATCTGCCGTACATCATTAAAGCGGCCAATGTCGATGCATTTGTATCCGATCGGACGCTACTTGGTCTGGACAATGGCCGTCCTCTTCTCTTCTGTCCCTGCGATCGAAAGATTATGGCCGAACATTCTAACCGGACAACACAGCGCCAAACGGAATGGATTCTTCTCACCTCCGGCACAACGGGACTGCCGAAGCTGGTCGTCCACACCTTATCCAGCCTAGCCGGCGCAATTGAAGATGGAAGCACCTCGGCAGAACCGGTTGTTTGGAGCACCTTCTACGACATTTGTCGTTACGGCGGTCTCCAGGTATTTCTTCGCGCCGTCCTTACCGGGTCATCCCTGGTACTCTCGAGCGCAAAGGAGTCAACGGCTGACTTTCTTGCACGGGCCAGTTCGCACGGAGTGACCCATATCTCCGGAACGCCATCCCAATGGCGTCACGCGCTGATGAGTTCCTCGGCTCACCTTATCCATCCCCAATATATCCGCTTATCAGGGGAGATCGCTGATCAGGCAATCCTTAACCATTTGCGGGCCTTTTACCCGCAAGCCCGAATCATCCATGCCTTCGCCTCGACAGAGGCCGGCGTAGCATTTGAGGTGAGCGATGGCCTCGAGGGTTTTTCCGCAAGCGTGATCGAGCACACTCCCCATGTCGAGATGAGAGTCGAGAACCGCTCTTTGTGGATACGTTCAACCCGCACGGCAAGCCGCTATCTGGGCGACCACCCCCCTATTCTGAAAAATGCGGATGGCTTTGTGGAGACAAGCGACCTGATCGAGTTGCTCGATGGCCGCTATTACTTCGTTGGCCGAAGGGATGGAGTAATCAATGTCGGAGGTCTAAAAGTGTACCCCGAGGAAGTTGAAGCGGTCATCAATCGGCATCCGCAGGTTCTGATGTCGTTGGTACGAATGAAGAGTAATCCAATCACGGGTTCACTCGTCGTTGCTGACGTGGTCCTAACAGCGCTGCAGCCTGCCAGCCGGGATGTGCGTGCACTCCAAGGAGACATTTTGGCGCTATGTCGCAAATCTCTTTCTCTCTACAAAGTTCCGGCCACGATCAACTTTATCCCCGCCCTAGCGGTCGGTGAATCAGGTAAGCTAGTGCGCCGCTATGCGTAATGTAATCGTGACAGGCGGCAGTCGAGGATTGGGCTTGAGTATCGTTCGCAAGCTGACAACGTCTGGATATCGTGCCATAGCAGTGGCGCGTAGACACAATAAGGAGCTCGCGGTTGCAACACAGGAAGCAGAAATCGCGAATCCTGGGTCGCTCCAGTTCGTGCCCTTCGATCTTGCTGAGATCGAAGGCATTCCGGACTTGGTCAAGACACTGCGACAGGACTTCGGTCCGATTTATGGACTCGTTAACAACGCCGGCGTGAGCTTTGAAGGGCTCCTCTCTCTGATGCCCACGTCTCAGATTGAGCAGCTTGTGCGTGTAAATATGCTCTCGCCAATAGTACTGACCAAGCATGTAGTGCGTTCGATGATGGTTGATGGAGGTGGCCGCATCGTCAATATGGCGTCCATTACCGCCTTCACCGGCTATAGCGGCCTCGCAGTATACGGAGCGACGAAAGCATCGATAGTTGGCTTTTCCCGATCGATGGCACGCGAGGTCGGCCGCATTGGGGTGACCGTGAATGCCGTCGCTCCAGGCTTCATCGAAACCGACATGACCCACGGCCTCAATTGCGAGCAGCGTCAGAAAATTGAGCGCCGCAGCGCCCTGAAACGTCTTGCGGAGATCGACGATGTGGCAAATGCGGTCGAGTTTCTTCTCAGTGATAAAGCGAAGAACATCACAGGGACTGTACTTACCGTCGATGCGGGGAATACAGCATGATTGACCTTAAAACGACGGCTCCTCTCAATGCGAACGGCTCTTCTGCCCAAGCCTGGTTGCGTGCTCTGGAACTAACCGCGCCTATTCCCCGCAACCGCGATCGCATAATGTCCACGGTGATCGAGGAACTCGCCGCACGCTCGGGCGATGCACCGGCCTTGCTCTCAGACCGCGAGCGCTTGTCCTATCGAGGGCTCGCCGCACGCTCCAACCAGTATGCGCGCTGGGCGCTCGAGCAGCGCATCGCTAAAGGCGAAGTCGTCTGTCTGTTGATGACGAATCGGCCGGAATATTTTGCGATATGGCTTGGCATCACGAGTGTGGGCGGGGTGGTTGCGTTGCTCAACACCAATCTTGTTGGTCCCTCGTTGGCCCATTGCATCCGTATCGTCGCGCCTACGCATCTGATTGTCTCCGAAGAGTTTGTCGATGCGTTGGCTGCCGCGACGCCAAGCCTCACGATGCCCCCAGAGATCTGGGCCCACGGCATCGAACATGCATCCTACCAGCGTATTGATCTCGACGTCGAGCGTCGGTCGGGTGCGACGTTGAGCAGTGAAGAGCGAAGGCCGCTGGCCATCGACGATCAGGCTCTTTACATCTATACCTCTGGTACTACGGGGCTGCCTAAAGCTGCCAACGTTAGTCACGCTCGTGTCCTTCAGTGGTGCCACTGGTTTGCCGGCATGATGGGCGTTGGAGAAACGGATCGAATGTACAACTGCTTACCGATGTATCACAGCGTCGGCGGAGTAATGGTGCCGGGTGCCACTCTCGTTGGCGGGGGCTCCGTCGTCATTCGCGAAAAATTCTCGGCCGGCCAGTTCTGGAGCGATATCATCCGCTGGGACTGCACAATGTTCCAATACATTGGCGAACTCTGCCGCTACTTGCTTCATGCCGCACCCTCGCCAAATGAGGGAGGCCATCGAATTAGGATGGCCTGTGGCAATGGGCTCGCGTTCGGAGTTTGGGACGCATTCAAGGCCCGCTTCCGGATTCCCCAGATTCTCGAATTTTATGCAGCCACCGAAGGCGGCGTTTCCTTATTCAATGTCCAGGGAAAACCTGGCGCGATCGGACATGTTCCCGCATTTTTAACACATCGCTTCGCGCCGCAACTGGTGAAGTACGATGTCGCAAACAACCAGCATATCCGGGATGATCAGGGATTCTGTATTCGTTGTGCTCGAAATGAAATTGGCGAAGCGCTCGGCAAGGTTATGGACGCTCGGACCGACGTAGGCAGTCGATTCGAGGGTTACACGAACGAGCAAGCATCAGACGAGAAAATCCTCCGCAATGTCTTTGGTCCAGGGGACGCCTGGGTTCGCACCGGCGATCTTATGCGACGGGATGAGAAAGGATTTTTTTATTTTGTTGACCGTATCGGCGATACGTTTCGATGGAAGGGCGAGAACGTTGCGACCTCGGAAGTCTCAGAGGCAATATGTGCATTTCCATGTGTCAAGCACGCTAATGTCTACGGTGTGGCAATTCCCGGAACCGAAGGCCGGGGCGGTATGGCTGCGCTGGTCACCGCACATGAGATGGATTTACGGGCGTTTCGGAAGCATCTCATCTGCCGCCTGCCGGCCTACGCGCGCCCTATGTTCCTGCGAGTCCGAGATGACATTGAAGTGACTGGCACTTTCAAGTACTCGAAAGCCGATCTAGTCCGACAAGGCTATGACCCTGTCGCCACTACCGATGTCATTTACTTTAATAGTCCGGAATCGCAATCATTTATTCGGCTCGACAAAGCACTATACGATCGCATTCAGCTTGGACAGATTCGGCTTTGAACTCCACCCAGGCCATTCACAATTATAGCTATTCTCATTGACAACACGGATGCATGTTATTTCCGAGTCAGGCAACAATTCATCGAATCCACTACTGATAGCCACAATTGCCTCTGATGTTGTCAGGAAGCGCGCCGGATGAAATCACAAGACATGATCGATTCGAGACATGACTCAGAGAGGCGTCAACGCGGCCTCTCCAACGCTATCCCCTTTAATCTCCCTCCTTCACGAGGCATTAATGACGCTGCTAATGCGTGGCGATGCATCGCAGACATTCGATCTATGATCACGGCATCAGCCGAGCGATTTGCGAGCCGACCCGCGCTGAGCCTCGGAATGCGGGTTTATACTTACGCCGAATTGTGTTACACGGCGAATAGATTGGCCTCTCTCCTTACAGAAGCTCACGGTGGGACACCACGGCGCGTGGGAATCTTGGCATCCCACAGTGAGACTTCTTATGCGGGAGTCATGGCATGCCTATATGCTGGTTCCACCTTTGTTCCACTAAATCCACGGTTCCCCATAGAACGAACACGCAACATGTGTGAACAAGCCGATTTAGATGCGCTGCTCGTTGACCCAGAGTCACTATCGCTATTATCAGCCTTGCTCCCGCGACTAAGACGAGTTCCCACGATCATTATTCCGGAAACTGACACTCGGCTCTCGATGAACGTTCCTGATGGTTGCCGCATCTTTACGCAGCGTGATCTCGGCGTTGCTCAGGCCATGGTTCACGTACCTAGCATTTCAGGCGCTGACACTGCGTACCTTCTCTTTACTTCCGGAAGCACCGGAAGTCCGAAAGGCGTTCCGATAACCTACGCCAACCTTCGGGCATTCCTCGGATTTATGTCAACCCGCTATCGGCTTACACCTGACGATCGAATGACCCAGACGTTTGACCAAACCTTCGATCTTTCCATATTCGATCTACTTATGGCGTGGACGAGCGGCGCTTGTGTTTATTCGATTCCGCCTCTCGAATTGTTCGCTCCGATCAATTTTGTTAATCGTCATCAAATCACCCTCTGGTTCTCCGTTCCGTCGGTCGCCAGTCGCCTATTAAAGCGAGGAGCTCTAAGATCTGGCAGCATGCCCAGTTTACGCTGGAGTCTGTTCTGTGGAGAGGGGTTGCCCAGCGTGACGGCAGAGGCTTGGCAGAGTGCGGCACCGCAGTCTGAACTAGATAACCTATATGGACCCACCGAGCTCACGATCGCATGTTCGGCTTATAGATGGAATCCCGAGTCTTCGCCTGCGGACTGTATTAATGGATTAGTGCCCATAGGGGAAATGTTTTCGGACCTTTCCTATGTCATTGTCAACGATCAATTCGCCGAGGTGGAGGCTGGCGAGGTAGGGGAACTGTGTGTTACGGGCCATCAAATGTTTAGTGGCTACTGGCGCGCGCCGGAGCTATCTATGGACTGTTTTTTGCACCGAAAGGTATCGGACGGAGGAGCAGTCAAATATTACCGAACAGGCGACCTCGTCTCCAGACTCGGCACAAATCTCGTCTACCGTGGACGGAAGGATACACAAGTCAAGATCTCAGGCTATCGCATTGAATTGGGGGAAATCGAGGCTGCGCTCCGTCGCGCTGGCTGCGTCGAGGCAGCTGTCCTCGCGTTTCCGGCGGAATATCCGGAGTTCATGGTAGCGTTTGTGTCCGGGAACAACGACACGGACGCCATGTTCAAGTCGCTTCGAGAATATCTGCCATCATACATGTGGCCAAAGTCTATTGTCCCGATGAACTATCTACCTCTGAATAGCAATATGAAGATCGATCGTGCAAATCTCCGCAACATCGTTATCAACGCCATCAACCAATGAGAGGATTACCACCTAGACCATGCTCAACCACTGGCTGGACCTACCTACAGCAATGCGCACTCCGAGCATGACAGGGACAGTCTAAACCGCTACCGCTCTGGTCAATCGCAAAGCCAATTGCGCGCCTCGCGCTTCCCTACTTCTCGGTCTAAACATCTGGGAATCTGAGCATCTAGCCATAGCATAAGCCTCTGCAATTGATAGCATCGCCGTCACGCGACGATCCGGATTGCCTGGGACCGGATAGTCGTTTTGTCAATTGCGATCTAAGAGAACGCTGACGAAAGAAGGATTCGAATGCTCATTGATGAACTCCGAGGCCATTTTGCGAGGCTAGAGTCAGAGATCGAGAGGGGTCCCATAGTTCCGAATGTAACTCCGGAAGAGATCCGGAGCCATCTCGCGTCTCACTATGACTTCACGAAGACGATGGCTCTGGAAGAGGTTGTCGCAGACGTAGAGAAGATGTTGCGGACGTGGCAGGTCCAGGTCACGCATCCACGTTACTTCGGTCTCTTCAATCCCAGCGTGACGCTGGCATCTGTCGTTGCGGATACCCTAGTCGCAATGTACAACCCCCAGCTGGCGAATTGGCGAACCTCGCCCGCCGGAAATGAGATCGAGAAACACACTCTCGGTTGGCTCGCCAAGAAATTTGGCCTCCCGTCCGATGTCAGTGCCACCTTCACAGCCGGCGGGTCGGAAGCTAATCTTTCAGCGGTCGTTGTCGCCTTGACACGTGCTTTCCCCGACTATGGTGAACGTGGACTTCGACATCTCGCCGCCACGCCCACGATCTACCTGACACAAGAGGCGCATCACTCATTCAGCAAAATTGCACATATGACAGGACTAGGGAGACGAGCATTGCACATTGTAGCCACCGACTCCTCTTTGAAGCTAGATACTGATGATCTTAAAAGATGTGTTGCCCAGGATCGAAAGGACGGATTCACCCCGTTCATGGTGGTCGGTGCTGGCGGGACGACGGCAGCTGGCGTGATCGATCCTTTGCAAGAGATAGGACGCCTTTGCCAAGAGGAGGGCCTATGGTTCCACGTAGATGCCGCGTGGGGCGGTGCCGCGATCATCTCCGAAAGTCTTAAGCACTATCTCGTGGGAATCGAGACTGCGGATTCGATCACCTGCGATGCGCATAAGTGGTTTTCAGTTCCGATGGGAGCCGGGATGTTCTTCTGCCGCCATCCTGACGCCGTCGCAGAGACCTTCCACGCTGAGGTTTCCTACATGCCGAGGAAAACGGACCACTCCGTCGACGATCCGTACACGACATCGACACAATGGTCCCGCCGCTTTATTGGCCTGAAGCTCTTTCTCGCGCTGGCGCAGATGGGCGAATCCGGCTACATCGAGATGATCGAACACCAGACGAGGATGGGACAGGTATTGCGCGAGTCTCTGAGGTCCTCTGGATGGAGAATTGTCAACGCGACACCACTGCCGCTTGTATGCTTTACGCGAGACGGACTCGACACTACCCGGTTTCTTGCAACTCTGCGGGAAAACCAAATTGTATGGATGTCAGAAGCGTGTCTCAGTGGCACTCCGGTCTTACGTGCGTGCATCACTAGCTACAGAACAACCGAGGCTGATATTCGCTGGGTAGTGAACGAAATGAACCGTCTCATCTACAAAGACGTTGACCAGGACACTTCGATGACCGAAGCAGCGGAACCTGCACACGCGAGAAACGGATGACCATGAGACAAGACACGATTGCTATTCACGGTGGCTATGAAATCGATCCAACCACCAAAGCTGTAGCTGTACCAATTTATCAAACGGTCTCCTATGCGTTCGATAGCGCTGACCATGCCGCCGCACTATTCAACCTCGAGGCTGAGGGATATCGATATACACGTATCGGGAACCCGACGACTGCAGTCTTGGAAAGACGGGTCGCGGCGCTCGAAGGAGGAATCGATGCTCTGTGCGTCAGCAGCGGACAAGCAGCGGTCAACTATGCTGTCCTTAACGTCTGCCAACTGGGAAGCAATATCGTCGCGCTTCCGCAACTTTATGGAACCACGCACACCCTGTTCTCTTACGTTCTGCCAAGCCAGGGGATTACTGTCCGATTTTCCGACTCGGATCATCCCGAGTTGATGGAACAACTGATCGATGACAAAACGTGCGCTATCTACTGCGAAAGTGTCGGCAATCCAGCAGGAAATGTCTGCGATATCGAGGCGCTTGCTCAAGTCGCCCACAAACACGGGATACCACTCATCGTCGACAACACGGTCGCCTCGCCAATTTTACTGCGGCCGATCGAACACGGGGCCGACATAGTGCTGCACTCTCTGACGAAGTTTATTGGTGGGCACGGCACGACGCTCGGCGGAGCCATCGTTGACAGCGGCAATTTTCCTTGGAAAAAGCACGCTTCGCGATTTCCAATGTTCAGCCAGCCGGATGCCTCGTACCACGGGTTGGTCTACACGGATCACTTTGGAAAAGGCGCATACTTAGGGCGATGCCGTAGTTTTTACCAACGCACAACCGGGGCCGTCCTTTCTCCGCTGAGCTCTTTTCTGTTGCTGCTGGGAATCGAGACACTTCCGCTGCGGATTGAACGCCATGTAGAGAACGGCAAAAAAGTAGCCGAGTTTCTGAGAAATGACCGCAGGGTTGGATGGGTCAATTACGCGGGTTTCTTGGATAGTCCTTATCATGCATTGGTACAGCAATATATGTCAGGCCGCGCCTGCTCGCTGATGACAGTCGGCGTCAACGGGGGCTACCAAGCAGCGATCAAGTTTCATGACGCATTGAAACTAGTGACGCGACTTGTCAATCTGGGTGATGCCAAATCATTGGTATGCCATCCGGCTTCGACGACGCATCGTCAAATGTCAGCCGAAGCGAGACGAAGTGCGGGAGTCATGCCGGAGATGATTCGGCTCAGCATCGGGATCGAGCACATCGACGATATCATCGCAGATCTCGACCAGGCACTTGACGCAGCGAGCGTATAGATTCGCTGACACCAAGTAGCTCATGCCGATAGTTTCGGAGGGACGCTTATGCCTGTGTCTGTCGATTTCGCGTATTCGAGTTGCAGGGGGACCGCGCGAACGAACCTGCGCCGCGACAAGCCGCCTGCAACTTTCCCAAACTGCCCGAGCAATTGCGTCACGATCGGAGTGATTAACAATATGCCGGATGAGGCGCTGGAGGCAACTGAACGCCAGTTGTTTTCGCTCCTCGATTCGGCATCTGAAGGCATACAGATTCGACTGTCGTTTCACGGGCTTCCGAACGTTCCCCGGAATGACTTGGGCGCACGCCGTGTCGGAAACTTTTATTCCAGTGTCGAGAATCTTTGGGATAAGCATCTCGACGGACTCATAGTGACCGGTAGAGAACCTCGGACGTCGGACCTGAGAGATGAACCATACTGGGACAGCTTTGCAGAGGTCGTTGAGTGGGCCAAAGATAACACCTACTCGACGGTCTGGTCCTGCTTGGCTGCGCACGCCGCAGTTCTGCACATGGATGGGATTGGCCGGGTCAAGAGCAATCACAAATACTTCGGTGTCTTCGAGTGCGACCGGCTGTCAGATCATCCGCTGACGGTACATGCACCATCATGCTTCAAACTTCCACACTCCCGTTGGAACAGTTTACCCGAAGATGCATTGACCGCTTGCGGATATAGCATACTCACACGATCCTCGGATTCGGACGTTGATACATTTATTAAGAAGTACAAGAGCCTTTTTGTATTTCTTCAGGGTCATCCAGAGTACGACACCAATAGCTTGCTGCTCGAATACCGCAGGGATGTCGGCCGTTACCTCCGCGGAGAGGCAAAGACCTATCCGTTGATGCCAAGAGGCTATTTCGATGAAGGAACTGCGATTGCGCTGACGACGCTGCAGAACAAAGCGATGTCACCCACGAGCGACGACTTACTTGCGGAGGTCTCGGCTACATTGAGAAACTCGCGAATCGAAAATACATGGCGAGCGACAGCTACATGTCTCTACAGAAACTGGCTGGACTACGTATGCGAGCAGAAGAGACTTGGGTTGAAGGGCCCGGCACCTGCTGCGCAAACGCATGGGATCGATGGCTTAGGGCGAACATTAGCCACAACGGGACTGCTTCAGATATCTATCCAAGGCACAAGGCCGGATTCGTAAGGGGAGAGAACCTGTTACATGCACGGAGTCTCTTCATTGGAACCAGGAATCCTGTCGGAGTCTCCTATATCCCCATCGGCAGCTCCGTTGACTCTTAAGCTTGGCCGAGAGCTTGGCGTCGAGAACCTGCAACAAATGAAGGGGAATGGTCATCGACTTCCTGGCCACACTGTGCGGTCGAAACGTTTTGGTTGGCCGTCGCTTGCGGATCGAGCCCGCAAGCCAGCCTTGGTAGATTAGGCACCTGGGCAGTTCGATGGATCAGAAGTTGGTCATCTCAAGTAATGTCGTGAACAACAAGGAGTCTCGTTCTATGTCCTCAGCCCTGGCAACACCTACGGAGATCAACGTCGCTCTTTCGACTAAGCTTCTGATCAACAATCGCTGGGTTGCAAGTGAATCCGGCGAATCCTTCGCGACGATTAACCCCTCTACTGGCGAGGAGATCTGCCAGGTTGCAGCAGCCGAGGCCGGCGACGTGGAGAAAGCCGTTCACGCGGCGCGGGCGGCATTTGAAACAGGGACTTGGCGGAAGATGCACGCGTCGGAGCGAGGACGCCTGCTCTATCGGCTCGCGGATCTTATCGAAAAGAATACCGACGAACTTGCCAAGCTCGAGTCCCTCGACAACGGCAAACCTGTTTCCGCGGCAAAAAGGGTGGATGTCGCCAAGACCGTTGCCTGCTATCGTTATTTCGCTGGCTGGTCCGACAAGATTCAGGGAAAAACCATTCCCATTGACGGCGACTTCTTTTGCTACACAAGGCATGAGCCCATCGGCGTAGTCGGACAGATCATTCCCTGGAATTACCCCATGCTGATGCAGGCATGGAAGCTCGCTCCGGCGCTGGCCACCGGAAATACAATCGTCATGAAGCCGGCTGAGCAAACCCCTCTATCCGCGCTGCGCGTTGGGGAGTTGATTCTGGAGGCGGGCTTCCCGGAGGGCGTCGTCAACCTATTGACGGGATTTGGCCCCACAGCGGGTGCAGCAATCGCGAGCCACATGGACGTGGACAAGGTGGCATTCACTGGATCCACTGAGATTGGGCGCCTGATCTTGGAAGCCGCGGCAAAGTCCAATCTGAAGAGAGTCACTCTGGAACTGGGTGGAAAAAGCCCGAATATCATATTCGCGGACACGGATCTTGACGAAGCGGTAGAAGGAGCTCACTTGGGAATCTTCTCCAATCAGGGCCAAATTTGTTGCGCGGGCTCAAGAGTGTTCGTCGAAGATAAGATCTACGATGAGTTTGTAGAAAAAAGTACTGCTCGCGCTCACGGACGTGTAGTTGGAGACCCGCTCGATCCTAAGACGGAACAGGGTCCGCAGGTAGATCAGGTACAGTTTGACAAAGTGATGGGCTATATCCAATCGGGGCAAAGTGAAGGCGCTACACTCGCCTGCGGTGGCGTGCGCGTCGGAGAGCGTGGCTACTTTATCCGTCCGACTGTATTCGCCGATGTCCAGGATGATATGAAGATCGCCCGCGAAGAAATCTTCGGCCCCGTGATGAGCGTCATCCCGTTTAGAAATCTCGATGAGGTGATCGCTCGCGCAAACCGAACAAACTATGGATTGGCAGCCGGCGTCTGGACACGCGACATCAAAAAGGCGCACGCAATCGCGAATGGGGTGCGCGCTGGTACGGTATGGGTGAATTGCTACAACATCTTGGATACCCGGGCTCCGTTCGGCGGGTTCAAGCAATCAGGAAATGGGCGCGAGTTAGGCGAATATGGACTGCAGCAGTATTCCGAAATAAAGACTGTCATCATCAGGCTCTGAGCGATGGATTGGAGGCAGCGGCGCGTCGGTCGGCCTGATCCGGGGCGAGTGGCTCTCCGGTGCCCGCACCGAGGTCGGTATCGCCGCGATGGCCTTATAACCTCCAACGCTGGCTCAACCTCCTCGGAGCAAGCCGTCTCACCGAGGCACTTACCCCAGCCTGAGAACAAAACCAAGGTCGCAGCCACAAACCCCAAACAGAAGCGCTCCCTCACGGGAGCGCTTCTGTCGTTCATCAACTCAGGTTCCGTAACAGCCTGAACCGTCGGGCCTTCCCCAGACAACCGGCTCCTAAAACCGGATGCCGAACTTGATCGGAATATACGTCGTCTTGTTGCTGTTCGCCGGATAGAAGTCGGTCCCACCGCTGGCCAGGTAGTTTTGTCCGGCGTTGGTATTCAGGGTCGCCGCCGTCAAACCCGTCCGTTGTTGGTTGTCCACAAATACATACCGCGCCTCGGCATACAGCCGCTCGTTGCCAAACCGGGAGGGCTTGTACGTGAAGCCGATGCCGCCATCGAAGCCCGGCGCATTGCTCGTATAGTGATCGAACGCCGCGTTCACCTCGTAGTCTCCGTAGAAGGTCTCCTCGATCTGCGGCAGCGTGAACGTCGCCACCTTGTGGAAGAAGCCAACGCCGCCCACCACGTAGGCTCCATACTTTTCGCCGTTGTAGTAGGTGTAAATCGGGTCCACGGTGAACGACCACACGTGCGAGCTTCCAGCCAGCCCCTGGCCCGTCGCCCCGAAGTACAGCAAGCTCTGATTGTCCAGCGTCGCGCCCTGGAAGCCCATGTTGTCCCAGTCGAACTGCAGCACCAAGCCGAACTTCTTGTTGAAGTTCCGCCCGCCGCCGAACTGGAACGCGTAGCTCGGCGTCAGGTACTCGTGCGTGTTCCCCGTCGGAATATCAAGGCCCACCCCCCCAAAGAAGGTGTACTTATTGGATCCGTCCGCGTTATGCGACGAGTCCGCATACACCGGACGCCGTCCATAGCGCCGTGGCGGCGGCTGCGGGCTCGCATCGCCCCCAAAGCTCAGCCCCTCGGCTGCGGCCGTCTCCGCCGCACCTGCGCTGCTGCTGTAGCCCAGAGCGCTGTCATCGACCGCCAGCGGAGCATCGCTCGCGGCCAGAGACGCCAGAAACGTTGGGGATTCAAGAACCACCGGCTGCGTGTCGGCAAACAGGGACCCGGTTCCCGCCGCAACATGCTGCTGCGCCTGCAGACCAAGGGTGACGACACCGGCAAAAAGGGTGACGGCTGCGGAGTTGCGGAGAACGGGAAAAAATCGGCTGTAACGTTGCATCGATAGGACTCCTCTATGGATACGTTCGTGTAGCGAAATTAACGTTCATGTAGCGGCTTGAACCCAGCTGCGCGCCGATTGTTGTGCCGCCATCTGTTTTGACGTGAAAGAGCATGGTTTGGACTACCACTCTACACGAGCAAACCGCCAGCCCTCGAGCGAAGTGCCCGAGGCGCTGGCGGTAGCGTGTGTCCGTTGCAGGCTGTTGCCGCCGGCCGCCGCGCTTTAGTGAATGTCGAACTGCTCCGGGTGCAGTGCCGGATCGGACTTGATCAGGATCGTCTTCCCAACCATCTCCTCCATCTCCTGCAACCACTTTGAGCTGCCCGACTTCAGTTGCTTGACCACATCCGGATGTACCCGCAGCATCACATCGCCACGGTCCAGGTGCTTATGCATCTTCCGCATCTCGATGTAGATGTCGTTGCACACCGTGATCGGCGACTTCACCATGCCGGTTCCCTGGCACACGCCGCAGGTCGTCGACAGCGTCCGCTCGAGCGACTGCTTGACCCGCTTACGGGTGATGGCAACCAGACCGAAGTCGTTGAACTGCAGCACCTTCGACGGCGCGCGATCCGACTTCAACTCCTCTTCGAGAGCGGCCATCACCTTGTTCCGGTTCCTCCGCTCATCCATATCGATGAAGTCGATGATGATGATGCCGCCCAGGTCACGCAGCCGGATCTGGCGCACGATCTCGGGGATCGCATCCAGATTGGTCTTCACGATCGTGTCCTCGAGCCGCGCCGTCTTGCCGACGAACTTGCCCGTATTGATGTCGATCGCCACCAGCGCCTCGGTCTGGTTGATCACAATCGATCCGCCCGACTTCAGCCACACCTTCGAGCGCAGCGCCTTGTTGATCTCTTCCGTTATCCCGAACTGCTCGAAGAGCGGCGTCTCCTTCGTGTACAGCTTCACCCGCCGGATCAGGCTCGGCTGGAAGCGCTGCAGGAAGCGCAGCACCCGCTCGTACTCGCTCTCGGTATCGACCCAGATCGCCGAGAAGGTATCCGTCACCTGGTCGCGAAGGATCCGCTCGACCAGATTGAGATCGTGATAGATCAGCGCCGGCGACTTGCTCGACTCCGACCGCGTCTTGATGTCCGTCCAAAGGTTCAGCAGGAAGCGCAGATCCGACCGAAGCTCCTCTTCGCTCGCACCGGCCGCCGCCGTCCGGACGATGAATCCGCCCGACGCCTCGCCCTTCTCCGACAGCAGAATCTCCTTCAACCGCCGCCGCTCCGAGTCCGACTCGATCTTCCGCGAAACGCCGGTATGGTTCACCGTCGGCATAAACACCAGGAACCGTCCCGGCAGCGCGATGTGCGACGTGATCCGAGCGCCCTTCTTGGCAATCGGCTCCTTCGCAATCTGCACCAGGATCTCCTGCCCCGGCTTCAGCAGGTCGCTGATCGCCGGCAGGTTCGTCGCCTGCGCCGACTGCCGCCGCCCGCCCGACCGGCTGCGGTCATGGTCACCGCCCGTGCTGCGGCTCCGGTCGCGACCGCGATCCCGATCCCCGCGTCCACGATCCCGACGCCCATCCCGACGCGGCCGGCGCTCGGTTTCATTGCCCGTCCGCGCGCTGCCCTCACCACCCTCTTCCGTCTCCGCAGGCTCACTGAAGGTATTCGCGAAGAACTCGGCGTCCTCCGCACTATGCGTCGGCTTGTCGCCCTCCGCAAACTCCTCTTCGGTGTCGGCCGCGACCGAGTCGCCATACTCAGCCTCGTCGGCGTCCTCCTCTTCGAACTCCTCGTCCTCTTCCTCAACCTCCGCCGGAGCCGTGATCTGGTCGATCGACATCTCCCGCAGCATCGTGCCCAGATCGGCCGCGCCCTCGAGCGTCTCCTCCTCCAGGTCCTCGAACTCCTCCGCATAGCCTGCATGCAGCGCCACCGGCTCGGCCTCGTCCTCCTCGAGAATCTCCTCCTCGAGCGCGCCCTGCCCCGGCGAAAAGCCCTGCCGCGACTCGGAGATCGCAGCCGCAGGAGCAACAGCAGCCTCGTGAATCGCCCCCTCATGCAGCATCGGCGACGTCTCCAGCTCCACCGACTCCGCTGCCTCCGGCATCACCGCATCCGAGTACATCTCACCCGTCTCCGAGAGCGACGTCACCTCGTGGCCCGCAGCCACCTCCGCGACAACCGTCTCCCCAGCAAACGGGGGCGGGGGCGGCGGAACGCCCGTCGTATCCAGCTCCTGCGCCACGCCCTCGCTCGGCGCAACCTCGATCGTCTCGGACTCGAAGAAGCCGCTGTGCCGGAACTCGCTCGGCGCAATCGGATCCACCCGGTAGGACGCCGAAGCCTTCTCCGGCTCATACTCGGCCTCCGGCGCAACCACCACCGGCATCTCCGCCTCGGGAGCCGCCGCAATCGTCTCGCTACCCGCTGGCACCGCCTGCGGCTCCGGAACCGCAGCCCCCAGAACTCCAGACTCATGCGAAACCGTTTCACGTAGAATCTCGCTCTCCGGAACCAGCTCCGGATGCGCGGCCTGCGCCACCTCCGGCTGCGGCTCTGGCGCCGACACCACGCTCAGACCATCCAGATCCTCGACCACCTTCGGCAGCCCAGCCTCCGCGCCCGGCCCAACCACCGGCGTTACAGGCGCCCGGAAGTTGCTCCGCTCGTCCACACGATGTGCAGCCCGCGCCTCGTTCCGCGCCGCCGAGCTCTCCGGCCGGTTCCGCCGCGACAGGCTCTCGCCCGGCAGCGTAAATCCACCGTCCCAACCCGTCGCAATCGCCGCCTCATCCACCACCGTCTTCGGCTTCGGCAGAATCACATTCGCTGCGGCCGCAGCGTTCGGCGCAGCAGCCGCGGCCGCAGCAGCAGCCTCCTGCTCGGCAGGGCTGCGATACTTCGACAGCGACTCACCCGGCAGGATGATCGGCTCAACCGGCGCAGCCGTCCCCTCGCCTCCCGTCGCCTCTACCGCATACAAATCCCGCGACGGCGCAAAGCCCCGTGGAGCCCGCGGCGGACGCTGGTCGCGATCACCGCGTCCCCGCCCATCTCCACGTCCGCGCCCGTTGCGGTCGCCCCGCCCACGGTCCCGGCGACCCTCGCCACGATCCCCACTGTCTCCATGATCCTCACGAGCGCCCGGCTCCACCGCCGGAACTTCGTTCTCCACTCGCGCGCTCTCGGGAGCTGCCTCCACCGCCGCGCCATCAATCTCCAACGGATAGCCCGTGAACTCTTCCTGCGTGTATCCCTCGGGCTGCGCCTCAAACGCGGCCACCTCCGGATACTCCGGCGTCCCTTCGGCACCCGCAACCGCACTTGTCGGCTCGCCCAGGCCCATCCCGCCACGCCCGCGACGCCGTCCACGGCGACCGCGCCAGCGGCGGCTGCCATCGGCCCCCGGAGCGCCCTCGCCCACCGGCTCGCCAAACTCCGCCGGCGTCGCCAGCGACGGCGGCGGCGGCAGCATCGGAGCCGCCACCGGCTCCGAAGGAACCCGGTCCGCACCACTCGTGCGCTCTACGTTGCCACTATTGCGATCGCGATCCCCGCGTCCACGCCGATTCCGCCCGCGATTGCGATCATTCCGATCCCCGCGCGGTGCAGCCTCTTCACCACGGGCCGCACTGCGCTCGCCGTTGCGCTCCGCAGGAGCCGCAACGGTGCCTTCGATCGTCGTCGGCCGTTCGCCACGCTCCGGCCGCTCGCCACGATCCGAACGCTCCCGCCTCTGGCCATCGCCCCGCGCCGCGCGCGACTCACCGTCGCTGCCGCCTTCAAAGTCAGCGGACTCGCCCGCCTCTTCCAGAAAGTCCGTGATGTACAGGAACGCATCGCGTTCCAATCCGATATCCACAAACGACGACTGCATGCCCGGAAGCACGCGCGTCACACGACCGTTATAAATAGAGCCAGCAAGCGTGTACTCGTTCTCACGCTCATAGTAGATCTCGGTCAACGCGTCGTTTTCGACGATGGCGAGACGGGTCTCATGCGGTGTGCTGGAGATGTATATTTCTTTCGACATTGCTCTGCTTTCTGCCCGGCCTGATATTCAGGTCGCGAGCGGGCAGGCAGACGGAGGATCGGGAGCGGCGCCTAGCAAACTTGGCTAGGAGGGGCTCACCTCTGGTGCGGACAAGCTAAGGGTTGCGGAAGCGTGGCAACGATACCGAGAATACCGACGGTCGGTGCAAGAAATTGGTACATCTCTGCCCGACCCCGTCCTCCCCATAAAGAGAGACGGAACAACACGGCGCGGATCGAAGACCCGGGGACATGCTTCATGCGAGAGTCGGCACGCGGAGGTGGCCAGTTCAACCTCGTATCGAGGCGGGGCCGTTTGCCTTCCGGATGCGATCATTCCCTTATAACCTTGTCCGGCCATCGGATTCGATCTCAGCCTGGCCGGCCTTTTTTCTTAGAAATCTTGGTTACCGCTGCCTGCGACCTGCGCAAAACGGGAGCGGGTACTGCGCTGCACGGCATCTGGCCGTTCAGGTGTTGCGATTAGTATTGCACTAAACCTGCGACAAATTTCTTGCGATTAGTTCACGAAGCGGCGCATACGGATATTCATCACAATCCCTAGCGCAAGAAACGTGAACAGAATCGACGATCCGCCATAACTCATCAGCGGAAGCGGAATCCCGGTCACCGGCATCAGACCGACTACCATGCCCACATTCACCGCAATCTGAAAGATGATTACGGCAACCACCCCCATAATAATGAAGGCGCCGGGCAGGTCCGATGCAGTTTGAGCGTTCTGAATCAAACGCATCAATATCAGGAAGTATAGCAGTAGCACCCCCACCGCGCCGACGAATCCGTGCTCCTCGGCAAAGGCGGCGAAGATGAAGTCGGTATACGGAATCGGCAGGAAATCCCCCTGCGTCTGCGTCCCCTTATTGGCTCCCTGTCCCCAGATCCCTCCCGAACCCACGGCAATCAGCGACTGCCGGATCTGGTAGCCCGACCCCTTGGGGTCCGAATCCGGATCGAGAAACGCATTGATGCGCGCCTGCTGGTACGGCTTCAGCCGCTTGCCCGAGGCGAACACCGCCCCCCCCAGCAGCGCAAATCCCAGGATCAGGATCCCCGCCTGCCGCAGGCGCAGCCCGCCCAGCAGCAGCCCGCACAGCAAGATCGGCAGGTAGGTCAGCGACGTCCCCAGGTCCGGCTGGATCAGCACCAGCCCCATCGGGATGCAGACCATCGCAAACACCTTCCCGATGTCCTGCCAGCTCAACTCCTTGCCCGCCAGGCCCCAGAAGTATCGGGCGACCGCCACAATCAGGATCAGTTTGATCCACTCCGAGGGCTGAAAGTGGAAGCTCCCAATCCGGATCCAGCGCCGCGCCCCCAGCACCTTCTGCCCGACCAGCTTCACCGCCACCAGCGACACCACCCCGATCCCGTACGCCCACGGCGCAATATCGATCAGCCGGTGGTAGTCGACCATCGAGATCAAAAACATCAGCAGCAGCCCCACCAGCAGAAATCCAATCTGCTTATGGTCGAAGCCGCGAAACTTGGTCATCAGCGTCGCGGACTTGATCTCCAGCACGCTAATCACCGACAGAATCAGCACGAATCCCAGCAGGATCCAGTCGAAATCGCGATAAGAGGAGAGTCGGCGCATGAACTTTCCCTATAGTAATCCCCAACCCATCCAATCCGGGCCCATCCATTGTTGATCGAGCCGTCGTCCATCCCGACCATCGCGATCGCGCGTCCTTTCGCGCGCCGTGCGACCGCCTCTCTTCATCCGTCAAAGTCCGGGTGCCCCATTCATCGCGTCCCTGTCTTACGCGATGAGTGGGCATCGTTTGCGCCAGCAAGCGACCGCCGTTGAAAGCGCTCCCCCCAGCCGAGCCCGCTATTCCCTGTGCCCTGTCTTTTCCTGTCAAACCCCCAAAATACCGAAACGCGCAAATCCCCAACAACGACGCTGGTTTTGTCGCCGAATAAAGTCGCCGATAGGGCCTCGCCCCTTTGCGAAAAAGACATATACAAAGAAGTCAGAGCAGATCCAGTCCGCAGAGTGAGCGGGAAGGAATATTTTTATCCGCAAGCTTTTTAGGATGAACAGCTTGCTCGATAATGTGCCGTGCAGCCCTGTTATCTATACTTTGCGTTCAAGATAGGGGAGGGGGGCCGCGTTTCGCTACCGCACATGGGGACCAGACTCCTTCCGGTAACCCGGGCTCAGCAGCGTCTGCTTCGCTCGCGCCAGCGCCAGCAGGGTCGGGTAGAACGGCACGAAGGTCGTATCCACGGCGGCGTGCTGTTCGTGGCAGCGGTAGTAGTCCGCCGACCGTGACGTTTGCTCCTTCGCCGAGGTACTCTGTTGAACTTGAAGAAGCCCCGGAGCTGGCAGTTCCCGATTTTCATGACTTATCTCCTGGTGTGTGTGGAAGACTCGTCACAAGCAACCGCAAACCATTAAACATTCTTGCGGCTTGTCGCTGATAATGTCTCCTAGTAGATGGAATCCTTCTTCGTCCGGTTCAAGAACTCGCTCGTGCTCACCATCGTCCTGCTCGCGCAGGTCATTCTGCTCGCCGTGCAGGTGCGTGATCCCGACGGTCCGAGCCAGGCCGATGGCCGCAAGGTCCTGCTCGTCCGTTCCTGGGTCGTCGCCATCGTCACGCCCGCCGAACGCATCTCGAACGCCATTGGCCAAGGTATTCGCGGAGGCTGGACAAGCTACATCGATCTGCGCGACACGCGGCAGCAAAACCAGCAGCTCAAGCAGGAGATCGCGCGTCTCCGCCTCGAGCAGTCCGAGTTCTCCGAGGACGCCGCGCAAGGCCTTCGCCTCCAGCAGCTGCTCGCCTTCCGCGAGCACTACGTCACCGCGACCGTCGCCGCTCAGGTCATCGGAACCAGTGGCGAGGATCAGTCGCGCGTTCTCTACATCGACAAAGGATCGGCGGACGGCCTCAAGCCCGACATGGCGGTCATCACGCCCGACGGAATCGTCGGCAAGATCCGCGATGTCTTCCCGGGAACTTCGCCGCACACCGCGCAGGTCCTCGAGATCAACGATCCTGCTTCAGGCGCTGGCGTGATCCTCGCAAGCAGCCGCATTCGCGCCATTCTGCGCGGTGCGCTCGGTGGAGGAATCCAGATCGGCAATCTCACCCAGGACTCGCGCATCAAGCCCGGCGAAGCCGTCCTCACCTCAGGCGGCGATCAGATCTTCCCGCGCGGTCTCAAGGTCGGCACCATCGAGTCGATCGAGCCAGATCCTGACCATCAGCCTTACACCCGCATCCGCATCAAGCCGGCCGCAAACCTCACCCAGCTCGAAGAGGTTCTCGTCATCACCGAAACGCAGAGCGATCTGCCCGCGCCTGCGCAGCAGGATCTCGCCGCAGGCGAAGACTCCGCAGCGCAGGCCAAACGCGCCGCCGAGGTCGCCGCCGAACGCCTGCCCAGCCTCAGCCCGGATGCGAGCACGCCAGCAGCCGGAACCGCGGCCAATCCTGCCGCCGCGACACCAGCACAGACCGCTGTTCCGAAACCCATTCCGACGATCCATCCGGATCGTTACACGCCCGGAACAACGCCTCCAGCTGCGGATCTCACGCCTGGCGCTCGGAATCCAACTCCCGACGCGACGACGCAAGCGCCTCCGAGCACGACCGAGAACCAACCGGAGTCTGAGCCCGACACCAAGGCTGCGCCGAAGCGCGCGCCCAAACCTAAGCAGCAGCCTGCGCCGCAGGACGCGACTCCACCGCAAGCAAAGGAACCGCAACCCTAACGATGGCTACTCGCAGCTATACCTCACGCCGGGAACTCGACGAACACACCTTCCATCCAGCGGTCGCACTGCTGGTGCCGATCGCGTTCATCGTCCTGCAGGCATTGCTGCCGAAACCATTTCCGCGGCTTGCGATTCTCGATCTCCCGTTGATCGCGACCATCTTCTTCGCTGTCTCGCGTCGCAGTCCCATTGCGGGAACCATTACCGGCGCGGCCATCGGGCTGCTGCAGGACGCGCTCACCAACCAGCCGATTGGGGTGAACGGAATGGTGAAGGCGCTGATCGGCTATTCGGCGGCCAGCATCGGCTTTAAGGTCGATGTCGACAGCATCACGACGCGCGCGGTGATGAGCTTTAGTTTCTTCCTGCTGCAGAGCGCGCTCCTCTATTTGATTCAGCGACGTCTATTGGATATGCATGGCTTCCAGGTGCTTTGGCTGCACGAGCTGCTGCGCGCCGCAGTCAATACCGTCGCAGCGATTCCTATCTTCCTGCTGCTGGATCACACCAAGATCCGCGAGTAACCATTTTGGTGGATATCGTCGCTGTTGCCTTGAGGCTAGACTGAGTCAGAGCTATGGAAATTCCGCCACAATCCGGTTTTACGCGTTCTGGGAGGGAAGAGAAGCTCTCTCCCAACAAGCTGCATGCGTCGCAGTACATCATTGCCATCGTGCTGGCGGTGCTGCTCGCGGGACTGTGGCGGTTGCAGATTCTGGGCGCGAACACGTATCGCGTGCTGGCCGAGGCGAACCGCATCCGAAAGGTTCCGGTGCTGGCGCCGCGCGGCAGGCTCTTCGATCGGGACGGCCGGCTTTTGGTAGACAACTATCCGTCGGTGACCTGCTACATTCTGCGCGAGCAGATGAAGGATGTTGGCGCGGATCTGCCGATGATCGCGCGCGGGCTCAATCTCACGGTCGATCAGATCCAGAGCACGCTGCGTCACTACCAGAGCGCGCCGAAGTATCAGCCGATTCCGCTGAAGCAGGACATCACGCCGGATGAGCAAGCCTTCATTGAGGCGCATCGCAACGAGCTCCCTGAACTCGAGACCATTGACGAGCAGCGTCGCCTTTATCCCAAGGACGGGTTTGCCGCGCATCTGATCGGCTACGTTGGCGAGGTCTCTGAAGAGATGCTCAACGATCCGCGTTATGCGCTCTATTCGCCTGGCGATGTTGTCGGCCGCTCGGGCATCGAGCAGACCTACGACTCGATCCTGCGCGGCGTGGACGGATCGCGCGATGTGATCGTCAACAGCCATGGCAAGGAGGTCGGGCAGCTTGGGCAGGAGCTTGCGGTTCCGGGCAAGGACCTGCGGCTGACGATCGACCTCGATGTGCAGATGGCCGCAGAGAAGGCGCTCGAGGGCAAGACAGGAGCGATCGTGGCGCTCGATCCGCATACGGGCGAGATTCTCGCGCTGGCGTCGCGACCGACCTTCGATCCCAACCAGTTCTCCGTTCGGCTGAGCCGCAGCTACTGGTCGCAGCTGATCAACGATCCGGACCATCCGCTGCTGGACAAGGCGATCCAGGCGCAGCTTGCGCCGGGCTCGACCTTCAAGGTCATCATGACGCTTGCCGGCTTACAGGAAGGCGTCGCGGAGGACATGCATGTGACCTGCAACGGCGCGGCGGACTTCTACGGTCGCACGTTCAAATGCGATTCGCGGCACGGAACGCTGGACATCAGCCAGGCACTCGCGAAATCGTGCGACATCTTCTATTACACGCTGGCAAACCGGCTCGGCATCGACACGATTGCGCATTATGCGAGCTTGGTCGGCATTGGACAGAAGACAGGCGTCGATCTTCCGGACGAGGCCTCGGGAACGATGCCTTCGACGCAGTGGAAGCTAAAAAATTATCACGAGAAGTGGTACGCCGGGGAGACGATCTCGGTCGGCATCGGGCAGGGAGCGGTGGCGGTGACGCCGCTGCAACTGGCGCGCGCGATCGGCGGGATCGCTTCGGGCGGCGTGCTGCATCGGCCGCACCTGGTTTTTTCGGACGAGCTGTCGGCGGATGAGCTGAGCCAGATCCAGACGGATCTTCCAGGCTCGGGCGACAAGACGATTCCGATGACGCCGGAGAACTGGCAGATCATTACCGACGCAATGGCGCAGACGACGATCTCCGGAACCGGCGCTGCCTCGCACCTGGAGGGCATCGACTTCACGGGCAAGACCGGCACCGCCCAGGTCGTCAACCATAGCGCCGGCGCGACCAGCCTGGGCTCCGGAAAGGAGCGCGCCAACGCCTGGTTCGTCGGCATGGCGCCGCGGCGCAACCCGGACATCATCGTCGCCGTCCTCTATGAGCACGGTGGCTGGGGGGGGGTAGCATCCGCCCCGCTCGCTGCACGGGTGATCGAAGCCTACGTGAACAAGCAGCGCAAGGAGCAACACAACCTCCGGCCGGTGGTCCCGGCGGTGCAGGAGGTGGCGAAGGTTACGGCTCCCGTCGCAGCGTCTAAGGCTCCGGTCACAAACTGATCAAGATGGGGGGGGAATCCTTCTCCCATCTTGGACGCAAACCATAGAAAATAAGCGACTTACAGACATCTCGCAAAATCATCATTCTAAATGATTTATAGAGACTCGCGAGACGGCGTGCGCTTATTTTTTCTACTGATTTATTTAAGTGTAGCGGAGCGCTTTCAGCGGGCATTGTTTGCTGACGCAAACAATGCCCACTCCTTGCCCAGGACAAAGACGCGATGAATGGGCACCCAAGGGGGTTCGCGAGCCGGGAGGAAAATCGTACGACAAGAGCAGGCAATGCTTCGGAAAACGAGGTGCGGAGGTGCCTCCTTGCTACAGCGGGCCGTGGGGTCCGGGAAGCTCCGGAACGGGTTAGTGCTTGCGGAAGAGGAGGGGGGCCAGCTGGATCAGGTTCTCGCGCCAGGTGAGCCAGGTGTGCATGCCGGGAGCTTCGAGGAGAGTAACGGGCATGCCGCGGGACTGGAGGAAGGCGACGAAACGGCGGTTGGGGGCGAGCAGGCGATCCTGGATGCCGCAGGTGATCCAAAGCAGGCGCAGGTGGGCTTGTTTGGGGTTGAGGGTTCCGAGTTGCTCGGTGTAGGTGGTGTTGTGGAAGGCGGCGCTCATGCCGGCGACCCAGGCGAAGAGGTTGGGATGAGCGAGGCCGATGCTGAGGGCCTCGAAGCCGCCCATGGAGAGGCCGGCAATGGCACGGTCCTCACGCTTGCGGGAGACATCGTAGTCGGCTTCGACCTGAGGGAGGACCTCGGTGAGCAGGGCCTGGGTGAAGAGGGTGAGGTTGTGCTGGACCTTGGCGGGGTCGTCCCACACCTTGTGGCCGTTGTGGACGAAGGCCATGTCGCCGTAGCCGAGGGGCATGACGACGACCATGGGCACCATGCGATGCTCGGCGATGAGGTTGTCGAAGATGAGGTTGGCCTGACCGATGGTGATCCAGCCGTCGGCGAGGTCGCTCCAGCCGTGGAGGAGATAAAGGACGGGGTAATGATAGTGGTGGTGGCGGCGGGCGTCGTAGCCGGGTGGGGTGTAGACGATGTAGTCGCTCTGGTCGCCGGGAAGGCCGAGGACGATGTGGGAGGTATAGGTGTGGTTGTGGAGAACGCCGTGGGGGACGTTGGTGGTATCCCAGGGCTCGGGGGCGTCGCCATGGACGTGGATGACACTGCTGAGGGAGGAGAGGCCAGTGGTGGTGCGGGGGTTATCGGGGTCGGAGTGGTTTTTGCCATCGACCTGGAAGCTGTAGCGATAGAGCTCGGGGAGAAGGGAGGGAGTCGTGATGCTCCAAACGCCCTCTGGATCGCGGTGCATGGCGAGAGAGTGAAGGGTGCCCTCGAGGACGAGACGGACCTGGGCGGCGGCGGCGTCCTTGTAACGGAAGGTGACGGTGCGGTCGGGGTGGATCTCGTGGGAGTTTAAGGTGGGCTGAGAGGCCTGCGGAGGCTGCGCGGAGAAGACACGCGGCAACATGATGATCAACGTGAACAGCAGGATTGTCCGCATCGGGCAAGTTTAGCAAAGGCAGGGATCAGGGAGTAGGGAGTAGCGAGCAAAGGCGGGGAAAGGCAACCGTGCGACAGATGCGGGAGGAAGGGAACCGGGCGCACGGGACGAAAGGGGCGCACGGTACGGGCGAGTGGAGATTACCGGGTCCTTCTCTGCGCGCAGGATAACGGCAAGAACAAGCAACGGCAGAAATCGACAGCGCAGTTTCTATGCAGCGCGACGAAGCCTTGCCCTTCCGTTATCGCCTGCGGACGGGAGTTTGGGTGGGGAGAGACGTTAAGAGCCACGGGCGGCGATGGACGCCGCCCGTGGCTCTGGTTTCTGATCCCTGATCCCTAAGCCCTGATTCCCTGCCGTTAGTCAATGGAGATCTTGCGGAGGAGCTTGAAGTCGGAGAGCATCTTGCCGGTGCCAAGGACGACCGAGGCGAGCGGGTCGTCGGCGATCGAGACGGGCAAGCCCGTCTCCTCACGGATGCGCTTGTCGAGGTTCTTGATGAGCGCGCCGCCACCGGTGAGCACTATGCCGCGGTCGGAGATGTCCGCCGAGAGCTCAGGCGGGGTGCGCTCGAGGGCGACGCGGATGGCGTTGATGATGGTCGCGATCGATTCCGAGAGGGCCTCGCGGATCTCGGAGTCCTCGATGGTGATGGTCTTGGGGACGCCCTCGATGAGGTTACGGCCCTTGACCTCCATGGTGATGGGCTTGTCGAGGGGATAGGCGGAGCCGAGCTCGATCTTGATCTGCTCGGCGGTGCGCTCGCCGATGAGCAGGTTGTACTTACGCTTGAGGTAGGTCATGACCGCCTCGTCCATCTGGTTGCCAGCCATGCGGACCGAGCGCGAGTAGACGATGCCGGCAAGCGAGATGACGGCGATGTCCGTAGTACCGCCGCCGATGTCGACAACCATGTTGCCGCCGGGCTCGGTGATGGGGAGGCCGGCGCCGATAGCGGCGACCATGGCCTGCTCGACGAGATGGACCTCGGAGGCTTTGGCACGGTAGGCGGAGTCCATGACGGCGCGCTTTTCAACCTGCGTGATCTCAGAGGGGACGCCGATGACGATGCGCGGGTGGACCATCATCTTGCGGTTGTGGGCCTTCTGAATGAAGTAGTTCAACATCTTTTCGGTGTGGCGGAAGTCGGCGATGACGCCGTCCTTCATGGGCTTGATGGCGACGATGTTGCCGGGAGTGCGGCCGAGCATCTCCTTGGCTTCCTTGCCGACGGCCTCGACTTCATTGGTCACTTTGTTGACCGCGATGATGGAGGGCTCGTTGACGATGATGCCCTTGCCGTGGGCGAAGACCAGGGTATTCGCCGTGCCGAGGTCGATAGCGAGATCGCTCGAAAAGAGGCTGAAGAGGGAGCGCATGTTGTGGATGCGCGAGTACCGCATTTGGTAACCGTTCGATGACATTAGGCTGGGTCGTTTCCTGTTCGATTGTTCCGGTGGAGATGGTTCTTGCTGGGCTGTGGCCATTGTAATCCCTCGGAGGAATCGGGCGGATAGCGCTATCTGCCCCACATTTGGGAGATTGCCCCGAAACGGGACGTGGAGGAGCGGGAAGGGGGAATTTGGCGGAGTTTTCGAAGAGATATTGGGGAAAAGCGCGGTTGGGAGCAGGTGGCGGGCGACGGCGATGGGCGGCACTCATACTAGAATTGAGAGACGAGGATTTGCATGATTATCGGTGTACCCAAAGAAGTGAAGGATCATGAGAGCCGCGTCGGCGTTACGCCGGCGGGAGTGAAGAGCCTGGTTGAGGCTGGGCATAAAGTTCTGGTGGAACAGAACGCGGGCGCGCTCTCGGCGTTTCCGGATGAGGAGTACCAGGCAGCGGGCGCGGAGATCGTCGGATCGGCACATGATGTGTGGCGGCTGGCGGAGATGGTCGTGAAGGTGAAGGAGCCGGTGGAGAAGGAGTATCGGCACTTCCGCGAGGGGCTGGTGCTGTTCACGTACCTGCACCTGGCGCCGCTGACGGAGCTGACGAACGCGCTGCTCGAGAAGAAGGTCACCGGCATTGCGTATGAGACGGTGCGCGACCGCACCGGCGGCCTGCCGCTGCTGACGCCGATGAGCGAGGTGGCGGGACGGTTGAGCGTGCAGATCGGCGCGACGTACCTGCAGAAGGGACATGGCGGACGCGGGTTGCTGCTGGGCGGCGTTCCGGGCGTGGCTCCGGGGAACGTGTGCATCATCGGCGGCGGCATTGTGGGCACCAACGCGGCGAAGATGGCGCTGGGCCTGGGCGCGAAGGTGACGATGCTCGACCTGAATTTGAATCGCCTGCGCGAGTTGGACGATATCTTTGGCGGACGGGTGCATACGGTCGCTTCGAACAGCTACAACGTGGAGAAGGCCGTTAGCGAGGCCGACCTGCTGGTCGGCGGCGTGCTGATTCCGGGTGCCGCGGCGCCAAAGATCGTGACACGGAAGATGGTCGAAAAGATGAAGAAGGGCGCGGTGATCGTGGACGTGGCGATCGACCAGGGCGGCTGCATCGAGACGGCCAAGCCGACGACGCACAGCGATCCTTCGTATGAGGTGAACGGCGTGGTGCACTACTGCGTGACCAACATGCCGGCGGCGGTGCCGAATACATCGACGCTGGCACTGACCAACGCGACCTTCCCGTATGTGATGAAGCTGGCGAAGCTGGGCGCGCAGGCGGCGATCCAGGACGACAACGGCATCGCCGAGGGCGTGAATACGTACAACGGCGTGCTGACCTATGGCGCTGTGGCCGAGGCGCAGAACCGGCCGTGGACGCCGGTGGCGGAACTGGTCGGAGCGTAAGTCTCTTCAGCTCCAGGATTGCAGGGCGTGGGATCGCAGGCTTGAGCCTGCTTCTCACGCCCCGTCTTCGTTTTGAGGCGCTTCGAAGACGCTGCTTCCCTCCCCTAAGATTGCTCTGTCGCGCGCTGAGGGTGCGCCGCTGCGACCTATAATTACGGTGACTGCGGAGGGTTGGCGATGGGCGTGACGACGATTGGGCGCAAGGTGATCAGCATCGCCCTGGCGAGCGCCCTGCTGGTGATCATTGCGGCGCTGGCAACACTGAACAACAATCTGAAGTTTCTGAATCCCTCGACCACGGCAGAGATCCTGGTGTTTACCAGTCTTTCGGCGGTGGTGTTTTTGCTGTTCGTCAGCGTGCTGGTGATGCTGGTGCGCAATGTGCTGAAGCTGTATGCGGACCAGAAGAGCCGAGTGATGGGGACGCGGCTGCGGACACGCATGCTGTGGGGCGCGGTGCTGGTGAGCCTGCTTCCGATCGCATTCATGACCTCGTTCAGCTATGTGTTGATGAACCGCGCGGTGGACCACTGGTTTTCGAATCCGGTAACGGAGATGCGGGACGACAGCAACCAGCTGGCGCTGGATCTGTCGCGGTATACGACGGCGAATGCAAGGGCGGAGGCGGATTCGATTGCGGCGTCGCTGTCGACAATCGCGACGACGCATGGGGCTGGCAATGGGGTGGGCGGGGAGCACTCAGCCAAGGAGACGGCGGCGATCGAGCGGGTGCTGGAGCAGCACGAAATCACGCTGCAGGGCGGGTTCTGCCTGGTATATGACGACGGCAGTGTGGTGGCGGGCTATCACCTGCCGCGCTGGGGTGCGGTGAGTCCGGGGTTGGAGCCGTGGCTCCCCTCGGGAGGCGATGGAGAAACGCAGGAAGACGCGGGTGAGACGGAGAGGCGGCCGAGAACCGTTGCACCGAGCTCGGGCGTGGATGTGAATGCGACGATTCTGGAGTCGGCGCGGCGAACGGACCAGCCGCTGTTGCATATTGGCAACGACGATTACGTGCTGGGAACGACGGGGATGAAGCATGGGCGACTGATCGTGGTGGGTCTGCCGGTGCCGGCCGGGATGACCGGGACGGTGAAGCGGCTGCGGGCCGACGCCGATACCTACTGGAAGCTGTTTCGCAACCGGCGGCAGATTCGCGGCGTGTATATGCAGCTGCTGCTGATGTTGACGACGCTGGCGCTGTTCGCGTCGAGCTGGCTGGCGCTGCATCTTTCGAAGCAGGTGACGAAGCCGGTGGAGGCGCTGGCTGATGCGATGGACCAGATCGCTACCGGTGACTACGCGCACCGGGTGCAGGAGAGCGCGACCGAGGAGCTGGGCGAGTTGGTGCATAGCTTCAACCGGATGGTCGCGGATCTGGAGAGTAGCCGGGCGCAGGTGCAGGCCTCGACGATCCAGATCAGCCAGGCGAATGCGACGCTGGAGGCGCGGCGCAACGAGCTGGAGACGATGCTGGAGACGATTCCGAACGGGGTGGTGACGCTCGATGCAGAGCGCCGGATCGTGCTGGCGAATCGGGCGCTGAGCGAGATGATGGATCCGGGCGGGCAGGCGCGCTTCCTGGGTATGACGATGGAGGAGGTCTTTCCGGCGGAGGTGATGGAGGGGCTGGATCGGCTGATCCGGCGAAGCCACCGGATGGGCTCGGCGTCGAGCGAGCTGGAGATGGCGCGCAGCGGAGGGACGCTGCATCTGCTGGCGACGGTGGCGCTGCTTGAGAATGTGATTGGGACGCAGCGGGAGCATCGCGGGTACGTGCTGGTGCTGGAGAATGCGACGGAGCTGCTGCGGGCGCAGAAACAGTCGGCGTGGAAGGAGGTCGCGCGGCGGGGGGCACATGAGATCAAGAATCCGCTGACACCGATCTCGCTGTCGGCGGAACAGATTCATCGGCACATTGGCCGGCTGGCGGAGACGTTGGGCGAGCACGCGATCGAATCGCCGTCGCCGGCGGTGATCCGGCGGTGCAGCGAGGTGATCCGGTCGTCGGTGGAGAGCATGCGGTCGCTGGTGGATCAGTTCGCGGCACTGGCTGAGTTTCCGACGGCACGGCCACGGCCGGCGGACTTGAATACGATCGTCGAGAACGCGCTGGCGATGTTTGCGGGACGGCTGCAGACCATCCGGCTGGTGACCAAGATGGGACGCGATCTGCCGCTGGTGCTGGCCGATCCGGAGGCGCTGAAGCGGGCTCTGGGCAACCTGATCGATAACGCCGCTGAGGCGATGCAGACCAGTCTGCTGCGTGAGCTCAGAGTGACGACGACGCTGCTGGAGAGCGGTTTGGTGGAGCTGACGGTGGCCGATACCGGTTCGGGTCTGACGGACGAAATGCGGGAACGGCTGTTCCTGCCGTACTTCTCGACCAAGCAGAGAGGGACCGGGCTGGGGCTGGCGATCGCGGCGAAGATTGTGCAAGAGCACCAGGGGACGATCCGGGCGGAGAAGAATGTTCCGGCAGGTGCGAAGTTTATTGTGGAACTGCGTGCGGCGAGCAACGGGGATGGTTTTGACGGCGAGGGCGAGACACAGGCTGCGATGGCGGTGAACCATCGCGATGGAGGAGCGGTTTGAATCATGTGTTGATCGTCGACGATGAGGCGGAGATTCGCGAGTCGCTCGAGGGGATTCTGCGCGAGGAGAGCTACCTGGTGACGACCGCTGCGACGGCGACGGAGGCGATGGAGCTGCTGCGCGATGCGGCGTACGAGGTGGTGCTGCTCGACATCTGGCTGCCGGATCGGGATGGGCTGGATACGCTGGTGGAGATCAAGGCGCTGGAAAATTCGCCCGAGGTGATCATTATCAGCGGGCATGGGACGATCGAGTCGGCGGTACGGGCGACGAAGCTCGGCGCATACGACTTCCTGGAGAAGCCGCTGAGCCTGGATCGGACGCTGCTGGTGCTGAAGAACGCCACCCAGGCACGACAGATGCGGGAGGACAATCGCGAGTTTGTGCGGCAGCTTTCGGCCTATGCAACGGTGACCGGGCAGAGTGTTCCGATGAAGGCGCTGCGGCAGCAGATCAAGCTGATGGCGCCAACCAATGGGCGGGTGCTGATCTACGGCGAGAGCGGTACGGGCAAGGAGTTGATCGGGCGCGCGATGCATGCCGAGAGCCTGCGCAAAGACCGGGTGTTCGTGGCGTTGAACTGCGCGGCAATTCCGGAGGACTACATCGAGACGGAGCTGTTCGGCTACCGGCATGGCGCGGGTGCGGGCGCGACGGGCAATGGACGGCCGGCGGAGAAGCGGGGAACGTTCGAACGCGCCGATGGCGGGACGCTGTTCCTGGATGAGGTCGGGGACATGAGCCTGAAGACGCAGGCGAAGGTGCTGCGGGCGCTCGACGAGCAGCGGTTTGTGCCAGTGGGGGCGTCGCATCCGGTGCATGTGGATGTGCGGGTGATTGCGGCGACCAACAAGGATCTCGAAGAAGAGATTGCGCGCGGCAACTTTCGCGAGGACCTGTTTTATCGGCTGAATGTGATTCCGTTTTTTGTGCCTCCGCTAAGGGATCGCAAAGAGGATATACCGCTGCTGGTGAAGGAGTTTCTGCAGGAGTTCGGGCAGCAGTACGGGCGGCCGCGGGTGGAGATGAGCGAGGAGGCGCTGGGGGCGCTGCGGCAGTATCACTGGCCGGGGAATGTGCGCGAGCTGCGGAATCTGATCGAGCGGGTGCTGATTTTGAATCCCAAGGTGCAGCGGATCGAGCGCAAGCAGCTGCCGATGCTGGTGTATCGCGAGCCGGCGCGGGATGGAGGCCGGGACGGCAAGGCCGCAGCGGGGAGGGGCGAGGAGTTTGCGACGCTGCTGGAGGCGCGGGAGGCATACGAGCGGGACTTCATCCTGAAGAAGCTGGATGAGTGCCACGGGAATGTGAGCCGCGCGGCAGAGGCTCTGGGCTTGGAGCGGAGCCATCTTTATCGCAAGATGAAGGCGCTTGGGGTGAGCGTGAAGGAGTAGGGTTTCTTCTGGGTCGGACGGAGAATGGCGCGGGCTCTCCCGCACCGCGTCCAGGGAGGACGCGGCGGCGCAGAAGAGCCCGGGAGGTGGTTAGTTAAGATTGCGGTCGGCGATCTGGTCGATGTCGAATTTGCGCTCGGCGTCGAGGCGGCGGACGACGGTAACCTTGCCATCGGCGAGCAGGAAGACGGTACCGGTCTCGGGGCGCTCGACCTGACGGGTGACGCCAGTCAGGGAGGCGAGGACGCGGGGATGACGGCTGGATTCGACTAACTGGACGCTGCGTGGCTGGTTGCTGACCGGCTCGATCTGCGGGATCGAGGACGTGAGATAGCCGGAGGAGCCGAGGGGCTCGATGGCGCCGGCGGTGCTGGCAGTGGGAACGGAGAGCCGCGGAGACTTGGGCTGGCGGAGATCGACGACGGCCGTACCGGAGCCGTCGCGGAAGGCGACTAGCTCGGCGGTGGCGCCGATGGGGGTGACGAAGTCGTAGGCGCCGTGGCCTTCGGTAGGAACGGCTGCGGTGAGCTTGATGTGCTCCGGGTCGGTGACGTCGAAGACGGCGAGGAGGGCGCCCTGCTGCTGCTCGACGTAGAGGTAGGCGGAGCCGTTGTCGTCGGCGCGGAGCAGGAGGTCCTGGCTGGTGTTGGCGGCGAGCGCGGGCCTGGTGGGGAGATCCTCGACGACGAGCTTGGGTTTGAGGAAGGCTGCGGCGGGCAGGGCGGCGGCGGCGGTGGAGGCAAGAACGGCGGCGGTCAAGAGGGTGTTTTTGAGGGCGAATTTCATGTTCGATCTCCGTTATCTGTATCAGTCTGGCCGGGAAAGAGCGACGTGTCCAAGTACAAATTCTTATCAGTAATTAGTTTTGGAGACAGCGTTGGGCAAGGTATTTGACGGGCGCGATGGATCGCCTGCGAGAATAGGTTGCTAGGTAGGAAAACGGACGGAGTGTTCGATCTATGATTGAGAACTTTCGCCTCAAGGTCTTTCGCACGGTTGCCGAGCAGCGTCACTTTCGCAAGGCGGCGGAGCTGCTGTATCTGACGCAGCCGGCGGTGACGCATCAGATTCGGGCGCTGGAGGAGACGTTCTCCGTGCCGCTGTTCGATCGCACCGGCAAAGAGGTAGCCTTGACGGCCTCGGGCGAGATTCTGCTGAAGTATGTGCGGCAGGTGGATGAACTGCTGGCGCGGGCGGAAGAGGAGATCAGTGCGCTGGCGGGGGAGGTGCGCGGCGAGCTGCGGATCGCGGCGTCGATGACCATCGCGCAGTTTGCGCTGCCCGCGCTGCTGGGAGGCTTTGTGCGGCTGCATCCCAGCGTGCAAGTGGCGATCGAGAGCTCGAAGACGCAGGACGTGATCCATGCGGTGATGACGCAGCGAGCAGCGCTGGGATTGATTGAAGGACCGGCGCACACGCGCGATGTGACGGTGGAGCCGTGGCTCGAAGACGAACTGGTGATGGCGGTGCCGGCCAGCCATGAGTGGGACAATACGCATCCCATCGATATTGCGGACTTGAAGGAGGCGCGGCTGCTAATGCGGGAGCGCGGCTCCGGTACGCGGGAGATCGTCGAAGAGGCGATGACGAAGCATGGGCTGGCGATCAAAGATCTGCGGGTGATGGAGGTGGACTCGACGGAGGGAATTCTGGCGAGCATCGAGGCCGGACTGGGGGTGGGATTCGTCTCGCGACGGGCGATTCGGCGGGCCCTGCTGCTGGGTACGCTGAAGATGGTGCCGATCCGCGGTGTGCATCTGTCGCGGCAGTTTTCGCTGGTGTATAGCCGGGGACCGGAGCCGGCGGGGCTGCCGGGGTTGTTCTTGAATTACCTGCGCGAGGAGAAGTTTCGCGCGGCCGGCCAGGGGAAGCTGAGCTCGAAGGCGGTGGGACGGAGCAAAGGATAGGCGCATTTAACCTCCCTGCTTTGCCGCTCAGTCTGACGGCCCGGCTGTAACCCCCTCAGGATGGTTCACCTCTTCGCGTTTTTCATGTCCTAATTTCCATTTCCCTTGGCTGCAGACGACTTCCACTTGGTACTGGGTTATCAGGCGCGAAGGACGACGCCGGCGCCCAAACCAGAAGGTTCTGCTGGTTTGGAGCGCCTGCCCGTTACCCCGCTACAGGAAGAGATGTGTACCGGGCTGATCAGTGAAGTAGTTAAGTACTAGAAGTGATACCGTCCGCCCACTGCGACTGTTACATCGGTAGTGTGGAGATACCCATTCGAGTAGCCTGCAGTGACGAAGGATCCTTCCGATCCACCGTACAGGTCGACGGACTTGTTGAGTTCGTATGCGAACAAAATAGGCATTACATTGAGCGATCCACTGCACTGTGCAGAGCTATTGTTCGAGCAGCCGTTTCCGCTGTAGCTGTTTTGATGGAACTGGTACCAACCACCCGACACGGAAAGCCGGGGCGTGATCGAGTACTGTGCGCCGAGCCACGATGCCGTGAGGATCTTGTTCACGGTGTAAGCATTCTGTGTAAGCACGCTCAGATCGAAACCACCGATGGTGGTGATGCCCGTCTTCAGAGGGATGAGCGGATTGCGATACCGGATATGATTGAATCCGCCAAACGCTCTCAGACGACCCGCCCTATCGACCCTATACCGGCTCATCACAGCGTAAGAGGTGTTGTCTGAGATAGTAGCGGCCAAGGAGTCCTTGGGAAGGACAGCTGCCTGCGCTGCGCTAAGATAAGTGGCTGAAATTCCATCGCGCACACCGACGTAAACTACATCGGTGGAGAGACGGTTCCAGTCATATCCCAGATCGAGCTGCCGATTGCTGCCGTAAACACCGTCTGGTTGAAATACGGGATTCTTGCCGCTGAACTGTGTCAGACCGGAGATCCTGTAGCGTCCAAACTGGCTCGTAAACTTCAGCGCCGAATCCAGGCGAAGATCTTCCGAGTCTCCGCCGCCCGAGACGATGCCCTGATAGCTGATGAGCGAGAACGCATAAGCACCGCTGTCGAAGTCATACTTGGAAACCTTGTCCGACACGACGCTGATCACACGACCGAAGGTCAAAGTAATGAACTTGTCATCTGCCACTTTTTTCTCAAAACCAAAGAACGCTTCGCCGTTATCGATACGGCCGGCGCGGTTTGTATCGAAGTTCGCAGTCTGGTTCTGGATCGCAACGCCGTCGTTTTCAGCAAGTGACTTGACGCTGTCGGTCCAACGGAACCCATCCATGGGCTCGACACCCGGCTCCAATTTGAAGATCAACGCGATGTCATTCCCCAAGTTAATGTCGCCGCGAACACCAAGTACGGATTGACTCATGCCATTCTGAGAATAGTGGATCAACGCATGATTGCTATTCTTGACGATCACCTGCTGGAGACCGGTCTGCGGTGCGTCATCATTATAGCTAGCACCATGCGTCTGGTACTGTGCGCCGATATCAATGTTTCCGTAAAAGGTGATTCCCTTGTACGTCAAGTTTCCAACACCTTCCAAGGTGCCAGGCCGGTTGCCTGCAGGGCGCGAGAGTGATGCGCCTGTTCCTGCGGAGCCCGGAGACTGTGCGATTGCTGGTGATGTCTGTGTGTCCCCTTGAGGAGACAGCACCTTCGGCTTATTTTCTTGTTCCTGGGCTAACCATGGGTTGCGATCAGCATCGTTATACAGAGTTGGAGTCCAGGCCCCATGCACAAGGTCGCTGATCGCCGCTACCGCAAACGGCGTGTGGGTCTCATCCGAGGGGATATTCGTAGAAGCATCTTGTGCGACACAGAACGGGACCTGCATCGCCAAAGCGATGGTACAGGCAAGTAGCGTCTTCATATCTAAATTTCAACCTTTTATGTAAGAGTAGATGTAATGAACTATGTTGGTCTGTTGGGATACTATCGGCTGACCTCCGAAAACAAACTATCCAAACAATGCAATGTTCTTGGCTTCTTCACATTTACCATGCAGGCACCAAGGGTCATGTAATTGGAATTACTAACTTTTCAAGACACGCAGCTGACTTGCTCTTAATATTTAGCTATCTAGAATGCAGCGGGCAACTCTCAGCACACAACACTGCCAAAGCCTCGCAGAGGCTTGGGAAGGCGTAGTAGATGTCTCGAAAAATGTGAATATATTGCTGCGTGGCGAGCGAAGGCTCTTTACATATCTGTTCGCTACACCATAATCAGGCAGCGTATTATTCAGACTTTTAGAACGATTCAAACTCGCTGTCCGCCACCGATACCGAGTTACCGGAAGAAGCTCGCGGAAATACAGGGTGCACTGCTCCAGCTCTTAGGATCTTCGCTCCCCGATTTACGTGTACCGCCCCGACAGAAGAGCTTGTTGTTGTTACAGCCGCCGTTTCGTCGGAGAGCCCCACCATATCTCCCAGGCTCGAGGCTACGTGCATCAACTGTGCGGACTGAGCGTTCAGCTCTTCGGCTGCTGCTGCACTCTCTTCGGCATTCGCTGCGCTCTTCTGCGTTCCCGCTTCCATCTTGTAAATCGCCCGACCGATCTGTTCGATACCGCGGCTCTGCTCCTCGCTCGATAGACTGATCTCCTCCACCAGCACCTTGAGGCTGGTGAATACTTGATTGACCTTCTGACCAGTCTCGGAGAGCTTGGCGATCTTGATACGGCCAGCATCTGAGTTGCTCACAGATTGATCGATTAACCCGGAGATCTCCTGTGATGCCGTAGCACACTGCTGCGCCAGGTTACGTACCTCTTCGGCAACAACCGCAAAGCCCATGCCTGCCTCGCCTGCACGCGCCGCCTCAACGGCTGCATTGAGCGCCAGAATATTGGTCTGGAAAGCGATCTTGTCGATCAGCTTCAAAGTATTGGCGATCCGAGCCGACGAATCCCCAATCTCCTTCATCGCCAGCACACATTCCGCCATCTCCCTGTTGCTCTCTTCTGTGCTCTTGGCTGCTTCCTCCATCAGGTTCGCTGCATTTTGCGCACCTTCTCGATTGTGCTTCGCCATGGAGTTAATCTCTTCGGTCGATGCCGAGGTCTCTTCGATCCTCGCGGCCTGCTCGGAGCTCTCCTGAGCGAGGCTCTGACTGGCCGAAGACACCTCACCCGCCGCACTCCGCAGCTGCTGCGATCCCTGACGCAGCTCCTCAACGCTGTGGCGGAGCTGCGTGTCCAGCTTCATGATCACAATGTAAATCCAAAGGCCTATACCTGCGCTGAGAAGCATCAGGATAGACTCTGTCAAACGCCCGCCATAGACGGTTTTCTCAAGATCACTGCCACTGTCCGATATACGACGTTTTGCGCCCTGGCTCAGCGAGTTGGCGACTTCACTCATAGCGGAGGAGGTCGGAACAAGCTGCTCGGCAAAGAATTTCTGAGCCTCATCCATCTTCCCGGACTTCAGGATCGACTGAAACTGCCCTTGCTGACGAGCCAGCTGACTGCTCGCCTGCTCCATCTTGGCGATCTTGACCCGGCCCTCTTCTGTCACGAGCAACGGCCGAAACTGATCGATGAGGTCACGGAAGTGCATAAGATCGCTCTCGAGACGACCACGTGCAGTATCAGCGCCATGACTATCCCCCAGCGACATAGAGAGCATCATCGCTTGTTCGCTTGCAATCAGATTCACCGCAAGCGTGTCCAGTTCGCCTGATTTTGCAAGCTTAACTGCGTCAGATTTAACAACTCTATTGACACTGCTGGATGCACTATTGAAGAGAACAATAGCTGAGAAACCCATGATTATCGTGAGCAGCATCGCTGCTCCGTAGGTTCCGAGTAATTTGACTTTAATCGTCATAACTTATTATCCCTAGATGGAAACCGATTGACCTGCAATAGGTCCGGCGCAATGCGCACGCAGGGTGGAATGTCCCTGACTCTCGTCATATCGGCACGACACCAGGTTTCGTCAAGCTCAGAATAAGTTTTTGGCGAACTAAAGAGAACAATACAAGTGATTCAGAATCGCTGCCTGCTTTCCTTAGAATCCGTAGAGACGTGCCGGATTGTCGACGAGTAGGCGACGCTGCTGTGCCAGGTCTGGAGCATAGCGCGGAACTAGATCCACCAACTCGGCCTCAGTCGCGTGATACTTCGGATTTGGGTGCGGGAAATCAGTTCCCCATAGGCAGCGATTTGGAGCAACTGCGAGAATTGCCTCTGCAATCGGCACCGCCAAATCAAACGGCGGAGGGGCAATGCGAGATCCTCCAGAGACTTTGATCCAACAGTTCTCCTGACGAGCTAGAGTCAGAAGATGCGCCATCGCGGGCTGTTCCACACCCAGGGACGCGTCGATACGGCCCATGTGATCGATAACAATCGGCAACTTGAGCGCGGAGAAACGCTCAGCGTTGGCTATCAGGTCATCCCCTGTAACATGCAGTACGAGATGCCAGCCCAGCGGTTCGATCAGCTCAATGACCTTCCGAAAAGTATCATCATCAGGTCCACCACCCAGATGCTTGAGAAAGCTGAATCGCGCGCCGCGAAATCCGCCGTCGTGCAACGTCTCTAACTGTTTTGTGGTGAAGCTCTTGTCGACAATGCCTACGCCTCTGCGGTTCGCCGGATCGTCCGCGATCGCATCTAGTGTTACAGCATGGTCAGTACCATGAGCGCTGGGATGAACGATGACCATCCTATCGATCCCCATGCGACGATGCATCGATACCAGAGCATCCTTCGGAGAATCGGCTGGCTTGTAGGGGCCATTTTCCGCGAAAGGAAATCTATTCGCAGGCCCCATCACATGGCAATGCGCATCGCATGAACCCTTTGGCATTTTAAAAACTGGTAATTGCTCACTCACATGCATCCGTTTCTCCTCACTGCGAGTCTTGCTGTTGCGCTTCTTCAAGCGAGTCGAAGTACATCAGGCCCGCACTCTCCAGCCAGGGCCTCATATTCTCGATTTCGATTCCAAGCTCACCGGACTTCAGCCTTGCACGTTTGGCGGCTTCCTTCGCGACGCGGAGCTGCGACTGTGCAATCGCATGATCGACTTCGGCAAACGGTACGATGACGACACCGTCATCATCGGCGACCACCACATCACCGGGCGCTGTAAACGCACCAGCACAGACCACAGGGGTATTTACCTGGCCTAACGTCGCTTTGATTGTGCCCTTCGCTGAGATGGCTCTGGACCATACAGGGAACTTCATCCCGATCAGATCGCTCACATCGCGGCAACCAACATCGAGGACTAGTCCCGCCACTCCGTGCGCCTGCATCGATGAAACCAACAGATCTCCGACCATACCGTCGGTGCAGTCTGCGGAGCAAGCTACCACCAGAACGTCCCCGGGCCTGACGAACTCGATCGCTACATGCACCATGGTATTGTCGCCTGGATGCACGAGCACCGTCACCACATTGCCCGCTGTTTGCAGGCCTTGGGTGATGGGCCGCATATACGGCTTCATCAATCCACGGCGGCCAATCGCTTCGTGAACAGTGGCAACGCCATAGTTCTTCAACAACTCGATCTTCTCAGGTGCCGTACGACGAATATTGCGGACGACCGTACCCATCCTCATACGAACTCCCCTGTCACCGTCGGGAAGATTCGCTGATAAGCTTCACCATACTTCATTGGCACCGCCGAGTTACGAGCTCCCTGCGAGCCACGTTGCAGAGCGACGCGCGTGTAGTACTCCCACAGATGTTCCTGCGCGCCCATACTCTGGAAGGCACGAAGCTTCGTCGGCCATACCTCGGTGATATTCAGAATCAACTGCGGCTTCCAGTTGCATTGCTCGGGCTGGTGAGGCTCAAAGAGAAAGACGGGGGGAGCACCAATAGCAGCCTTGGCGCCGTGCAGGCCATGGGCCTGCGCCACGATGCGTGCCTCCTGCGCAAATCGAGTAGCCTGCGGATGATCGAAGTTATACGGGTCTTCCAGCGAATGCGTGAGGACCCACTCGGGCCGCAGTTCCTGATAGATGTCTGCAAGCTTCTCGACATCCTGCACCGACGTCCGCAACGGATAGTCGCCCAGATCGAGAAAGCGAATGTCCTTGCAACCGAGGATCTCCGCTGCAATCTTAGCCTCTGCTCGGCGCGCATCCTTCACGCGATCCAGCGTCATGGTCGAGTCTGCCCACAACTTCTGGCTCTCGCCGCGTTCTCCGAAGGAGAGGCACACAATCGTTATCTCCCAGCCGCGGCTAGCGTACAGTGCAATGGCACCACCCGAGCGCCAGACAAAGTCAGCGGAGTGCGCGCTAACGATCAAACCTCTCTTTGTTTCAGCCATGTTTATTCTTCTCCTATTTCCATGCCGGCAAGAAACATGCGACATCGGACGGCACACGTGCCATCCCGTCCATCAATACGCGAGCGGTGCGCAATACGCCCACCCGCTCTACGACAGGCGTCTCACTTGTCCCGCCCGTTGCCATCACCACTTCGAAGGTTCCGCTGGGATGCTCCAACTTCATTCGCTTATTGCGTCCCTCGGGAATCGTCGAAAGCGCATGACAAGACGACCCCGGCAAGATACACGCCGTTGCAACTGAAACGGCCCCAAAGACGCCAATCGCATCATGACATTTATGCGGCAGGAAGCTTCTTGTCGAGATCACGCCACCACCCCGCGCCTCCGCGACGAGAACCATCTTCGGGATCACGGCAAATGTAACGTCACCCAGGCCCATCTTTGAACCTGCCTCTAGGCGAATTTCCTCCAAACGGCGACGCATCGTCTCGTTGCCCTCGAGTTCGGCACAGCTCTCGTAGCCAGTGCAACCGAGGTCGCTAGCAGCCAGCACAACTACAGGCATGCCGTTATCGATGCATGTAACGCGTACCCCGCACATCACATCGCACTCGTTCCCTGTCGGAAGCAGCGAGCCGCAGATCGAGCCCGCGGCATCCATGAAGTTGATTGCAATCGGCGCTGCTGTCCCCGGTACGCCGTCGATGGCCTCAGCCCCTTCGTACCGCACCTCTCCATCGGGCGTCTGGATAACTGCCTCAACAAGCGTTCCGGTATTGATCGTCCGAATCCGCACCCGTGTCTCCGGCACCGTGGGCGTTATCAATCCACGCTCGATGGCGAACGGCCCGACGCCGGCCAATATATTTCCGCAGTTCGGCTTCGTATCCACCAGCGCTCGATCGACGTTCACCTGAGCAAAGAGAAAATCTACGTCCGCGTCATCGGCCTGTGACTTCGAGATGATCGCGACCTTACTCGTGAGCGGATCGGCGCCCCCCAGGCCGTCGATCTGGCGCACATCGGGCGAGCCCATCAACCGAAGCAACAGGGCGTCGCGCTCAGTTACATCACTCGGCATGTCGGAGGCAAGAAAGTATGCCCCCTTCGATGTGCCGCCGCGCATCCACATACACTTCACTTGATGCTTCATGGCAGAACCCTTTCGTCCATTGCACGCCTAGAAAGAGGCACGTATTCACATTCGTCACATCGCAAGCACGCACAGCGGTGCCCACAATTGAGAGACTTCTAAATGATGCGATAGGGAAATTATACGCTCGTGTAAACTGAAGAGTCCTCCGTCGGCAACATGCCTGCGTGACCATCGAGGACAGCACGCATACGCTCCCGGTCAAGCGCACCCTCTGAATCTGCAACGATCAACGTCGCAATCGCGTTACCGATCATATTGGTGGGAACCATACCTTCGGCAAGTAATCTGTGGATCCCCAGAATGAGAGCGACACTCCCTACCGGAATGGTTCCTGCCGTGGACAGTGTTGCCGCCAGAACGACGAACGCTGCGCCACTTACTCCCGCTGAGCCCTTCGAAGTGAGTAACAGCACCATCAGCAGTCCCAACTGCTGGGAGATCGGTAGAGGCGTGTTGGTCGCTTGCGCTAGAAAGACGGCGGATGTGGCGAGATACAAGCAGGTGCCAGTGAGATTAAAGGAGTAGCCCGTCGGAATAACCAGCCCGACGATGCTGGATCCACAACCGAGGTTTTCCATCTTCAACAAAAGCCTAGGCAGCACAACCTCTGACGAAGTTGTTGCAAGACAGATCAAGGTCTCCTCACGCAGGTAGCGCATCAGCTTGAAGAACGGAATTCCGAACATCTTAGAGAGCGGCGCTAGCACAACGAAGATGAATACCAGGCAAGACACCCAGGAACAGAGAAGAAGGTTTCCAAGCGAGAGCAGAGAACTGAGGCCATACTTGCCAACCGTGAAAGCAATCGCCCCAAAGGCTCCAAGAGGGGTCGTCCACATCACGATATTCACAGCTCCAAAGAGAACCTTGGAGGCCACCTCGAGGACATCGATCAGAGGCTTGCCATAGCCGCGCAGAGAAACCAACGCACTGCCCAGAATTACCGAAATAAAGAGAACCTGCAGGACATTCCCGTCCGCAAATGCGCCCACCAAGGTCGAGGGAATGATGTCCATGAGGAAGGGGATAACGCCGTGGGGATGGCTTGCCGCGACTGCGGCCTTCATGGCTCCGGTGTCCAACGTGGCGGCATTGATATTCATTCCCCTGCCGGGATGCCAGAGGTTAACGATAAGCAACGCTACACCCAGCGCTATCGTTGTCAATATCTCGAAGGCTACCAATGACTTAAGAGCAACCTTGCCCACACGGGACATATCGTTCAGCTGCGCGATACCGAGTACAACCGTACAAAAGACGATCGGCGCAATGAGCATCCGGACCAGTTTGATAAAAGCATCCCCAAAGGGCTGCATGGCCTGTCCGACGTGCGGCGCAAAGCGTCCGAGAACGACTCCGATTGCCATCGCGATCAATACGTGAGCCCAAAGCTGGCGATACCATGCCTTTCCCTTCGGCTGGGCCAGTGGTTGAACATTGATTTTGTCGCTAGGCAAGAACGGATCTCCTGAGGTTGTACAAGTTAACCATATGTGTAAGACGAGGGCTCGATAGTAATATCGACCGACAAGGGCGATTATGACACCGTATTGGCGAGATATTTATCAGATTAACAAGAGGGAACAATGCATCCCTCGGAACGACCGCCTCAAGGCACTAAGACCCATCCGTCGATGGTCGTAATCCCGCAGTCAGGGACATGGGTCACCGGATGCGAGTGAAATCGGAGGAATTCACATGCGCCCTCTCGGGCCAACGCTGTAGCGGCTCAACACGAGCCAAGCGGTATTTTTCCTGTAATCGAGGTTTTGGTGTTTTCCTGCAGGCCTTGCTGTCTAACGGGCAGCAGTGTCGTTTGAGTTTGCTGCGAGGCCCGTCTGCCCGCTCCCATTGTCCGGAGCACTCGCGGACGCCGGCATCACCGCATCAAAAGGCTATCGCTGCGACCGAGCTTTGAAACTTCAAACGACTCATCGTACATACCTGACGGCATGTGCGATGCTCCCCCCTCCTGTACCTGCAATTTTGTCCTAAGGGTTTTATACAGTCGTGTAATCTTCTTGCGCAACATTAATTCCGTGCGATTGCGAGCCGGGCTTAAGCCCCGGCATACAAGATCGACGCGACTAAGTTTTTTTTTGAGTTGTTTTCGACTTGGACGCTGTTGCCCTCGGGACCGACCGAGGAGTGATCGGAGCGCGAAAGCCAGCGGCAAGAAATGGGATCATTTCATTTGCGGTGGCCACGGGATCGGAAGGATCGCACAGCCCTTTTGACAACGCGAAGATGCGGTGAGGCCCGGTGCCTGTGTAATAAATGGCACCCACCAGAAAGTGAAATCTCCAGAGCACATCCTCGCGGCTAAGTTTTGGCAGACACTTCGAGAGCGCATTTACAAAGGTGCGGATGGACTTGTCAAAGTTTGCTGAGACCAGTTGCTCCAAGAGAGCGGAATTTTCTCCGGATAGAATCGCACGCAGTCTTGTGAAGTTCGATTGACCGTGTTCGTCCGTCGTCACCTCGAGCGATGGACGGATGAACGCTTGCAACACCTGCTCGAGCGTTGGCGTCTTACCCGCGGCGCGGAGCAGGCGCGCACGCTCGAGCGTCAACGGCGTACAGTGCCGCGTATAGACCTCTGCAAGCAGACCTTGTTTGCTGCCGAAGTAATAGGAGACCAAAGCGGAGTTGACTCCCGCACTGTTGGCGATATCCCGCACCGAAACTCCGTTGAAGCCGCGTTCGGAGAACAGTTGTTCTGCGCTCACGAGCAACTTCTCTCGAGATCCATCTGTGTTAGGCTGGGTCGTCTTTTTCATGATTTCGTTTTTGGACATTCGTATTCTAGTGTAGGCCATTGTTTTCAGAGCGTTGCGAAAAATAGACCTTCTATTCGGGAGCTTCCGAGTCATTTGTTTCGGGGACTCGAGTCATCGATTCGATAGTTGCCGAAGAGTGAAGGAAGGCCGAGCGAGTGGAAGTACGCATTCGAAGCTCCCACGGAGAGAACTTGGGAGGTCCGCTTCCGAACTTGTCGCAGAGCGAACTACGCGGGCACAACGGGATACAGTCCGGATTGTCCATGAGACACCCAGGACCTGTAAGCTTTGGACCGTCGCCACAGTCCTGCGTGTATTGGGCGCGCTTACTTTGGAGAGCGACTTGGCCCTCGGTTTACCAAAGGCACAATTTGCATGGTATTACTTAGCTTTTCGCGTAATTTTCAAGCTTGGCTGCCGCCGGTGCGGAGAGGTTTGAACAAAGCAGAATGTCCTGAACGGGCACCAGAACGGTCAGGAGCACAGGGCGCCCAAGATCAAGTAAGCGTCCTTGCTCCATGGCAATAGGACAACACGAGCTCCGAGGGATTCCTCGGAAGAGGCCAGTCTCGTCAGCTGATGCACGGAGTCCGGCGGTGGCGGATATCCCTTGCAAACATCCGGGTCAGACGCAAAGCACCGGAAATGGCGAGTCGCGTACCATGGCGTACGTCAAATCCCTCATGCGACCATGACCTCCGGGCTGATGGCTCCGTCCGATTATAAGCACGTCGGCATCCGACTCTAGAACGGCCCCAAGCAGCGCTTCTTTGACTGAACCAACAGCAATGCGAACCGGGGCTTCGGTGCCGACGACCCGCTGAAGATTGGCGATACCCTGGCTCGCTTCCTGCATTGCAGCGGAGTTGACGTGCTCTTCGAGACTCTGTTCCGTTGACAGCTTCATTTCTGCGGATTGCACCGCATGAATGATCGAGAGATTGCTACGGGCCTGCGCCGCTGCATGACTCGCGTAAAAAAGTACTCTTTCCGAATTTGAACTTAGGCCGATCGCGCACAGCCATCGTCGATGCTCCAAAGGCCTGGGAGCGATGGTCTGGGCATGGCGGCTTGTCATTACCGGACAATCCGCATCGTTAATCACCTTGGCTGTTGTCGAGCCGAGCAGCATCTGCCGGAAAATGCCCGCATGGGTGGGCATGATGATGAGATCGAATCTGTCCTCTCGGGCGATTCGAGCGATCTCGGTCGCTGCATCCCCTGTCGTAAAGATTCTCGGGCATTGCGACACAGGAAACTCTGCCGCCAAGAACGAATCGAGTCTCGCTTGTCCAATGCGCAGATAATCTTCCACAACCTCGGAGATCGGTCTCACGTAGAGTTGTATGCCGTTGTACCCGGCAGAATCGACGACATGGACCAATGAAACCCTGGCTCCAAGCAGAGTAGCTGCTCTCTTTACGTAAGGAGCCATGGCAACACAGGAGGGCGAGAAATCCACCGGATAGAGAATCCTTGCAATCAAGGACATATATCACTCCTCGGAATATCTCTCGACGCTGATCGGTGACCACTCGGGTCCATGCAAGCACCCACCCTCTATAACGTATAACGCGCGACTTCGGTCAGGCGTTCGACGGTTTCCGGCCGTTGCGGATGTCCTCTCGAGATGACTCCGTGTCGAGATCGAACCGAGGCGGCACGTAGGACTTCGACATTCCATGCAGAGGGTTACCACATAAGGGGCACGCCTCAGCTTTCAAAGTGATTTCTGCTCCACAGCATGCACAAAAAGCAGCCACGTCCTTCTCTCTCCTATCGCTACGTTTCTTGGATGAACGCAGTCAGTGGAAAGATCCGAGGCGGAGTGGGGCCATCCGTAGTTCGTTGGCTCCGGATAGCTTTGAGCTTTTCTGGTGATCCTCGGCAACGACCTTGGCCACCTGTTCCAGCGTGAGAAGATTACCCTCGGTCCTTTTCGACCTCCTGGCGCTTGAGCTTGTAGCAGCTCGTACCCAAGCCAATCGCACGCCGACGCTGGTTCGGCGGCATGGCCAGAAAGGGGATTCGGGGTGAGAGCCGGGGCTATTCCTCGGCGGCTTGCTTGGCGGCGATCTGTTCGAGCTGGCGGCGCCAGTCGAGGTCCTCGACAAAGGTCTGCTTGCTGCGCCAGTCCTCCTGGACCTTGACGAAGAGCTCGAGGAAGACGCGGGTGCCGAGGAGGGACTCGATCTCCTTGCGGGCAGCGGTGCCGATCTCCTTCAGCATGGTGCCCTGCTTGCCGATGAGAATCGCTTTTTGCCCGGTGCGCTCGCAGTAGATGGCGGCGGAGATCTTGGTGACCGGCAGCTTGGCGCCTGCGGGACGCTTCTTCACTTTGCCGGTCTCGGTGAGTTCGGGCTGAGGCTCTTCGAACTTTTCGATGACGACGGCGGTGGCGTAGGGAACCTCTTCGCCGGTGAGGAGGAGGATCTTCTCCCGAATGAGCTCGGCGACGAGGAAGCGCTCGGGCTGGTCGGTGAGCTGGTGCTTGGGGAAGTAACGCTGGCCCTCGGGGAGCTGGGCGACGATCTTGTCGAGGAGCAGGTCGAGGTTGATCTTCTTGCGGGCAGAGATGGGGATGACGTCGGCGAAGTCGTAGAGTGCGGACCAGTGAGCGATGAGGGGCATGATCTCGCCGGGCGAGATGGCGTCGACCTTGTTGAGCAGGAGAAGGACCGGCGGGACGTTCCCGCTTTTGGCGAGACCTTTGATGAGCGAGAGCGCGAAGTTGTCCTCGGCGGCGGACATGGCCATGCGGTTGGCAGTGAAGGGCTTGGGGGTTCCCTTCTTTTCGGGCTGCGGGAGCTGGTGGGTGACGTCGACGATGAAGAGGACGAGGTCGCGGGACTCGAGAGCATCGTAGACCTCCTGCATCATGCGCTTGTCGAGATGGGTCTCGGGCTTATGGATGCCGGGGGTGTCGACCAGGATGACCTGAGCGGCGGGATGGCCGGGATCCTTGGCGGTCTTCTTTTTGAGCGGGAGCTCGAGCACGCCGTGGATGCGGGTGCGGGTGGTTTGCGGCTTGTGCGTAACGATGGCGAGCTTCTGGCCGAGCACGGCATTAAGCAGCGTGGACTTGCCGGCGTTGGGACGGCCGATGATGGAGACGAAACCGGAGCGGAAAGGCATTCCTTCTATTATGCGCTGTTCATGGGGGGGATGAATGGTATGCGAGGCGCGGCTGGAACGACAAGAGCAAACAACGGCTAGAACAAACAACGATTTCTGGGTTGAAAGGTGCGAGCGGTATGGGTGGTGCGAACGATACCGGGGTCCTTCGCTGCTCTCAGGATGACAGCAGAAACAAACAAGGACACGGGCGACGGCGACTACGGTGCGAAGCGTGGGACAGCCTAGGCTGAGGGCTATTCGGGGGTGAGGGCCAGGGCTACGCGGATGCGCTCGACGCGGCGGTCGGTGGAGGCTAGGACCTCGAGACGGAGGCCGTCCTCTTCGACCACCTCGCCGGGGAGGGGGATGTGGCCGGCGAGCTCGGAGACGAGGCCGCCGAGGGTGGTGGACTCGTAGTGCTCGGAGAGGCGGAGGGGGTGGTGCTGCTCCTCGCGGCGATCGATGGAAGGGGTGTCCTGCTCCGCTTCGGCGTGCTCGCGGAGGCTGGAGGGATCGGTAGGGAGAGGCGCGGAGGGGGTGCCGGCGTCGTCGGGCGATGCGTCGGAGTGCGGCTGGTCGGGGTGGTGGGCCTCGGCGCGGTCGTCTTCGTTGTCCTCGAAGAGGTCGCGGAGGCGGGAGAGCTCGAAGGTGCCGGAGACGATGAAGGAGCCGTCGGGCTGGCGGAGAGGTTCGTCGTCGGCTTCGCCGTCGTCGTGCTCATCGGAGATGTTGCCGACGATGGCTTCGAGGAGGTCTTCGATGGTGACCAGGCCGGCGACGCCGCCATACTCGTCGATGACGATGCGCATGTGCTGCTTTTCACGCTGCATCTCGCGGAGGAGCTCGTTGACCTTCTTGGTCTCGGGGACGAAGGCGGCGGGGCGCTGCAGTTGGGCAACCGTCCGGTGGGCGGCTTCGGTGTCGGGGACCTGGAGCAGGTCGTGGGCGAAGACGATGCCGGTGATGTTGTCGAGATTGCCGCTGTAGACGGGAACACGGGAGAAGACGTGCTCTTCGAGGGCGGCGGTGAACTCCTGCAGAGTGAGGCTGCCGTCGACGGCGTAGATCTCGGGGCGCGGGGTCATGACCTCGCGGACGACCTTGTCGCCGAACTCGACGACGGAGCGAACGAGCTCGCGATCGCTCTCCTCGAGGATGCCCTCTTCTTCCCCGGCCTCGAGCAGGGCGTCCATGGCCTCGGAGGGATGCTCCTCTTCGGTGGAGTCTTCGGGCTCGGCGAGGGCGGCGATCGAGAGCAGGAGACCGAGCAGGAGGGTGACGGGAAGGATCAGGTAGAAGAGGGCCTGCACGAGGAAGCGGATACGGGCGATCCACATGCCGCTGGTGCGGGTGAAGAGGATCTGGGGCAGGAGGCGGTCAAAGACGAGGATGAAGAGGATCAGCTCGGCGACGGTCCGGGCGATCTCGCCGAGGGGCGGCGCGACCAGCGTGTGGTGGTAGAGGCGCAGGCCGGCGAGTAGGGCGAGGGCGGCGAGTGAAAGCTGGCGCAGGACAGAGGCGGAGAGGGCGTTCGACTCGCGGCCGAGATGCAGGCGCGGCTCGACGGCGTCGTTCCAGGAGTCGATGTTGTCCTGGTACTCGCGGGCAAGGAACTTGCCCATCTCGGAGTAGACACGGTCGATGTAGGCCGCGAGGGTGAGGATCAGCAGCAGCAAGGGGAGCGCAAGGGCATAGCTGTCGCTCATGACCGGACCCGCTTCGCGGAGAGCTTTCTGGCCGGCTTCTTCGCAGTGGACCCCGGCTTCTTCGCGATCGATCTCGAAGCCGATTTTTTTGCTATTTTTCTGACCGCCGTCTTCTTCGCTGCCGTTTTCTTCGCTGGATGCTTCCGCTCCGTGACCTCCGACAGCCGGGTATCGGTGCCCACGGTGCGGGCGATGAGGCCCTTGGGCAGACGAAGTTTCTCGCGCAGCTCGGCCTCACGGGCGGCCATTTCGCCATTGTCGGTCTCGTGATCAAGGCCGGAGAGGTGGAGCAGGCCGTGGAGCAGGAGGATGCGGACCTCATTCTCGAGGGAGTGGCCGAAGGCATTGGCCTGGCGGGCAGCGGTTTCGAGCGAGATGGCGAGGTCGCCGGCGGTGTCAGGAACCGGGAAGCCAGCGGGAAAGCCTTCGGGAACGAAGGCCGGGAAACTGAGCACGTCGGTGGCTTTGTTCTTGCCGCGGAAGCTGCGGTTGAGACGCTTCAGCTCGGCGTCGGAGGTGAGGAGGACCTCGACCTCGCCGGGGAGGCCGACGGCCTGGCGGGCGCGGTTGAAGAAGCGGGTTAGGGCTGGCCTCGAGAGCGCATACGGGGACGGACCAGCGGAAAAGGAAGCCGAGGTCGACTTGTGCGTGGGGGGACTACTTGGGGGGTCGATGGTGATCATCGTGGGTTGTGCATTGGGTGGAGCGGGGCCGAAGTTGCACTGCGTTTGGCAGGCCCAGTGCAGCCGGCGATACCTCAACAGCGGAGGGCTGGCTGGCCCTCTACTGTTGATGGTATCGCATTCCGGCGGGAATTACTGTGGCTTGGAGACGGGTTGGGGAGCCAGGGTGGGCTCGGGCAGCACGTTGTTGTCGATGCCGAGCGGGAGCTGCTGCTGGGCGCGGCCGTAGCTGTCGTAGGCGCGGACGATGCGTTGGACGAGTTGGTGGCGGACGACGTCGACGTCCTCGAAGTGGCAGAAACGGATGCCTTCGACGCCGTTGAGGACGTTGAGGGCCTCGAGCAGGCCGGACTTCTTGGGGTTGGGCAGGTCCGTCTGGGTGAGGTCGCCGGTGATGACGGCCTTGGAGTTGTTGCCGAGGCGGGTGACGAACATCTTCATCTGCTCTGTAGTAGTGTTTTGGGCCTCATCCATGATGATAAAAGCGTCGGAGAGGGTGCGGCCGCGCATGAAGGCGAGCGGGGCGACTTCGATGACATTGGTCTCGAGCATCTTGTCGACCTTGACTGGGTCAAGCAGGTCATACAGGGCGTCGTAGAGCGGACGGAGGTACGGGTCGACCTTCTCTTGCAGCGATCCAGGAAGGAACCCGAGGCGCTCGCCAGCTTCGACAGCGGGGCGGACGAGGATGATGCGGCTGACCTTCTTCGCCATCAGGGCGGAGACGGCCATGGCGACGGCGAGGTAGGTTTTTCCGGTGCCGGCGGGGCCGAGGCCGAAGGTCATGTCCGACTGCTCGATGGCCTCGACGTATTTGCGCTGGTTGGGGGAGCGGGGCTGCACCATCCGCTTGACCCCTGTCGAGCGCTGTTTTCCGGATTCGACGAGGGAGCGGAGGGTGACGGAGGGGTCGGCGACGACCAGCCGGAGCATGCCGTGGAGTTCGCCGTTCTGCAGGGTGATGCCGGACTTGCGGAGGTACTCGTAGTCGCTGAAGATGCGAGCGACACGGTCGATGTCCTCGTCGGCTCCGGTGACGTGGACGGCGTCGGACCGGAGATCGATGGTCACGTGCAGGCCATCTTCCAGGAGGCGAAGATTTTCGTCGCGAGTCCCGTACAGGGGCTCAATGCCAGCAGTGATGTCGAGGGATTTTTTATTCAAGCTGTGATCTGACCTCCGTCAGGGGTATCTGGGATTAGACGCGCATTGTCGTAGAGACGAAGCAGGGGGCGGCTAAGGGTTGGATGTGGGAGACGGACAGAAGGATCTGTTCGCTGATCGAGTCGCTGGTCTGGTTGGCGATTTGGCCGGTGATTTGGCCGCAGACCGAGGATGCTGGTCAGGCGCTTGCGATCGGGTTGGCGGGTGGTGCCAATAAGGGTCCGAATGCGCACAGAGTAGAACTTCGGGGGACGGGCGTCAAGCCAATTTTCGGAGAAGCGTCAAAGCGAGGTCCAGGGCGGAACGGGTTGACCTTGGGGGCGGAGTTCCGTAGACTTAGTGATTGCAGGGTTCTGCGTCGCTGTGGTTCAGCTCAGCCGCGTGTATCTGGTTCCCGATTCAGACCGGCTGACTGATTTCAGAGGATTGGCTTGAGCCGATTTCACTGGCTTCGGTTGGATAGGCCTGCAACCCATTTCCCCGACATTTATGCGGGTTTAGAGAAGAGAGTTTATGGCAAATCATGTTTCGTCCCTGAAGCGCGCACGTCAGACCGTTGTCAAGACCGCGGTAAACCGCGCGAACAAGAGCAAGCTGCGCGGCAGCCTGCGCCAGCTGCGCGAGGCGATCGTCGCCGGCGACCACGCGGCTGCGACAACCCAGTACCGCGAGACGGCTTCGATCCTGGACAAGAGCGTCCAGAAGGGCGTTCTGCACAAGAACACCGCCAGCCGTTACAAGTCCCGCCTGAACGCCCGCGTGAAGGCTGTGGCGACCGCGAAGGCTGCCTAAGCTTCGCTTCGGTAATCCCCATCTGTTTGCGGATGCCGGGAAGAGAGATTTTCGCACGATAGCAAGCCAGTGTAGGAGAGGGTCGGATTCGTCCGACCTTCTTTTGTGCTGGCTCTTTTTTTATTCCTGCGGGGCGTTGGGAGAGAACCGCTCAGGCGAGCCGTCGTAGTCGGGATCGTAGAGGCTGGGCCGTTTGCGGGGATGGTCGACCTGATCGCCCCCGGTGGCTTGGTCGGTTGCCTGATCGGGGGGCTGGTCGGCTGGTCGGGCTGGTGGCTGGTCGGCGGGCTTGGGCGAGATGGTGGCGTCGCTTGAGCGAGAGGCGAAGTGCGGACGGGAGTCATCTACGGCGCTGGGAACGGGGGTAGGTGCCGGCGACGGGGGTGGGGGGAGCGTGGCCTCGTCTGGCAGCAGCGCCGCCGCGGGGTTGGTCTCAATGGCGTCAGGCCCTCCGGGCTGGGAGGCCGCGAGCGCATCCTTGACCTGAGCGACGGTGAAGGCAATGGGAGCTACGCTCGGCGGGGGGGCGAGGGAGGTCTCGGCGTTCACCTCGTGCTGATCCTTGTCGGTGAGGGGCGGCAGCTTATAGATCTCGATGGCAGGCTTGTGCTGGACCTCTTTGAGGCGAGGGTCGATGGGATCGTGGATGACGGCGAGCGAAAGGCCGTCGGGCGAGATGGCGAAGTTCTGGCCGGAACGCTGGATGGGCGAGGTGGCGACACGCAGGAGCTGCCTGCCGTTGTAGGTCTGGAGGACGCGGACCTCCTGAGAGCTGAGTTGATCGGGGAATGGGCTCTGGGCGTCCAGGAGGGTAGCGGTGGTGAGGGTGCGGCTGAAGGCGAAGCGGCCGGCAGAGTTGGCGGCGACGAAGGAGGGATAGGCCTGAGGGTCAGAGAAGCGCATCTCCCAGAGGAGATCGCCGCGGATGTTGAAGCCGGCGAGGGTGAGGTGGTCGTCACTGCCCCGGCAGCCGAAGGCGACGAACTCGCTGTGGGTGAGGAAGGTGGGGCTGGGCGGGCAGCTGGTATCGAAGCCTCCCAGGTCGGTGATTTTGCCGGTGAAGGTGGCGAAGTCGAGGGCCACGCCTGCCTCCGAGCGGTCACGCGTGCGGAGGAAGCCCTCGGCGGTGAGCGGGATGACGACGTGCTTGCGAGTGTCGAGGAAGCCGGCGTGCTGGGCGACGAGGGAGCCGTTGGGCTCGGTGGGCGAAATCAGGCGGATGAAACTGTTGTGGATCGGGTTGTCGGGAATGACCGGGCTCTCGGGGTCCTCTGCGGCCGCGACCGGTTGAGCGGGATCCCGACGCAGCAGGGTCAGCGGGCGGGTGGGCTGCGCGGGTCCGAGTGAGAGGGGCGGGACCGAGGCGGGTGGAGCGGATCCGACGGGGACGCTCGCCAACTGCAGTTCCGGCTTGGGAACGCTCTTCGAGGTCTGGATGGTGAGGAGATCGCGGTCGGCGGAGACGTAGATGGCGTCGATGTTGAGGTTCTTGTCGAAGTGAAGGAAGGGGCGCTGGCGGAAGGCGTCGCCGGAGGGGAGCTGGGCAAGCGGCGCAAAGGTGGTGAGGGTGTTGTGCTCGCGTAGGAGGAAGAAGCCGTGGCCGAGCGGCCAAAGGTACTGGCTGATGTCGTGGAAGCGCCACTCGGTGCGGGCGAGCTCGCGGCCCGAGGGGAGCTCGAGGAGGACGGCGTCGACGACACGGTCCTGATCTTCGGGCGGGCAGTCGGCCAGACGACGCATGAGGCGGGGGACGCCGAAGGTGACGAGGAGATGGGTGTCGTCGACGTAGTCGAGCGTCATCATGGTGCCGCCCGAGAGGAGATAGCGCGGGGAGATGGTCTGGAAGCCGAGGGACTCAAGGGAGATGGTCTGATCCGGGGTGGGACCTTTGGCAACGAGCGGGGGTGGGGCGAGGAGGGCCGACACCAGGGAGACGGTGGCCAGGATTGCCCAGAGGGAGTTGCGACGTTCCGTGCTCACGAGGATGGAGGCAAGCGGCATGGTCGTGTGGCCGGGAGGCTGAGATGGATTGGGGAGGTTGTGGATCGCCTGGGTGCTCGCCCAATTCTGCAGATGAGTCTCGCACAACAGCGAGCACGGGTAAATATGGGACTTCACATGATCGCAAGGATTTTCAGCCGAGCGGGCGGGAGTCGACGTTTGGCGGAGACGATGATGGCGCTGCGCGGGCGCTCGGTGATACAACGAGACTGCCGAGGCCCACCATCTGCGGTTGGACTTGATTCAACTTCGAGGCTGGAGGTCGGCCATTGGATTTTGCGATTCGAAAGGAAAGTTGGAGATGACGGGAATATTGAAGAGCTTTACTGCCTGGCGTGCTGGAGTTGCGCCGACCGCCGTTACCGGCGTGATGTGTGCGGCGATGACGCTAGCGGGAGGTGCGTTTGCGCAGCAGCAGCCGGTCGCAGCCGCGGCTGCAACCGGAGTGCCTACGACGACCTATGCGCCGATTCCTGGATTCGATCTGACGTCGCTCGACCAAAGCGTGAATCCCTGCGACGACTTCTACAAGTTTGCCTGTGGCAAGTTTGCGGCGAACCATCCCATTCCGCCGGATCAGCCGGGGGTGGACCAGTTCTACGCGCTGTACAACGTCAATACGCAGTCGCTGAACGGCATTTTGACGAAGGCGGCGACAGGCGGAGCGGACCGCTCCGCGGACGAGCAGAAGATCGGCGACTACTATGCGGCGTGCATGAACACGGACCTGATCGAGCAGAAGGGGCTGACGTCGATCCAGCCACTGCTCGATGAGATCAACGGCCTGGGCAACGGCGACCACGGGAAGATGGAGCTTCCGGATGTGATCGGGAAGCTGCAGCGGATGGACGTGAACGTCTTCTTCGGGTTCGGCGAGCAGCAGGACTTCAAGGAAGCGAGCAAACAGATTGCGATCGTCGGGCAGGGCGGCCTGGGACTGCCGGAGAAGGACTACTACCTGCGCACAGGAGCCAAGGATATCGAGGTGCGACAGCAATATGAGGCGCACATTGCGAAGATGCTGACGCTGGCGGGAAGTGCGCCGGAGAAGGCGAAGGCGGATGCGGCGGCGATCCTGGAGTTCGAGACGTCGCTGGCGAAGGCGTCGATGAGCGTGACGGAGATGCGGGATCCGGAGAAGGTCTATCACCTGAAGACGATCTCGGCGTTCGAGGCGAGCATTTCGGACGTGGACTTCGATCGCTTCCTGGAGGCGGTGCATTCGCCGCGGTTGACGGAGATCAACGACTCGACGCCGGACTTCTTCCCTGCCCTCGTGCAGACGGTACGGACGACGCCAATGACGACACTGAAGGCGTATATGACCTACCAGTTGCTGACGGCTACGGCCAGCCAGCTGCCCAAGGCGTTCGACCAGGAGAACTTCGACTTCTATGGCCGCAAGCTGAACGGCCAGCCGCAGCAGCGGGCGCGGTGGCAGCGCTGCTCGAACAATGTGAACGGCGCGCTGGGCGAGGCGTTGGGCAAGGTGTATGTGGCGCAGTACTTCTCAGGAGACAGCAAGGCGAAGATGGTCGAGATGGTGAAGGACATCGAGAGCGCGATGGACCGGGATATCGACCAGCTAGATTGGATGTCGCCGGAGACCAAGCTGCGGGCCAAGGAGAAGCTGCGCGGAGTGGCGAATAAGATCGGGTATCCGGACAACTGGCGGGACTATTCGGCGCTTACGGTGAAGCGCGACGACGCGGCAGGCAACGAACTGAGGGCGAATGCGTTCGAGAACGATCGCCAGTTGAACAAGATCGGCAAGCCGGTGGACCATGGCGAGTGGGGCATGACGCCGCCTACGGTGAACGCTTACTACGATCCGAGCATGAACGACATCAACTTCCCGGCGGGGATTCTGCAGCCCTCGTTCTTTGACCGGAACCAGGACGATGCGGTGAACTATGGCCACATCGGCGCAGTGATCGGGCATGAGCTGACGCATGGCTTCGACGATGAAGGCAAGAAGTTCGACGCCAAGGGCAATATGAGCGACTGGTGGACTCCTGAGGACACGAAGAAGTTCGAGACGCGCACCGACTGCCTGGTGAGTGAGTACGGCGAATTCACTGCTGTGGACGATGTGAAGGTCAACGGCAAGCTAACGCTGGGCGAGAATACGGCGGACAACGGCGGCCTGCTGCTGGCGTACATGGCGTACATGGAGCGGGCGAAGCAGGAGGGCGTGGATTTGCAGGCGAAGAAAGATGGGTTCACCTCGCCGCAGCGGTTCTACATCGCGTTTGCACAGAACTGGTGCGAAAACGCGCGGCCGGAGCAGGTACGGAACCAGGTGCTGACCGATCCGCACTCGCCAGATCACTTCCGCGCGAACGGCGCGATTGTGAACCAGCCGGGGTTTGCCGCAGCGTTCGGATGCAGGAAGGGCTCCCCGATGGTGCCGGTGAATAGCTGCCGCGTCTGGTAGACGGCGCCTGCTGATTCAGAAGGTTGCAGGCTGCAACCTTCTTCCACTCTCGTGTGTGTGCGAGAGTGGAAGAATGGTCGCAGAGGTTAATCAGAAGCCTGGAAACAGGAAGGTGTTGGGATTTGCCGCGTGTGCGGCGGCTGGCTCGCTGTGGGGAT